>Ga0209828_1001809_pt1 | contig 18734 bp, 11 predicted proteins | sample MaitaG_FD_187429 | JGI IMG/M metagenome (GOLD analysis project Ga0209828, IMG submission 187429) | Marine algal microbial communities from Maine, USA - Maine_Asex2 metaG (SPAdes) (version 2) | ecosystem: Host-associated > Algae > Red algae > Unclassified | place: Maine, USA | collected 2015-01-05 | reverse complement strand
TGTAAAAATTTTGGCGGAACACAACGCAGGGTTGGACAATCACAAAATAGCTTTTGAAAGCGTTGTAAATTACTATGAGAAGGAGTTAAATGTAAAAATAGATCCTTCTGGTAAAGATATTGCAAGGCTTTGTTTCTTTAGCCACGACACGGATTTATTTTATAATGAAGATGCAGAAACATTTAATGTTTTGATTGATTTCACTAAAAATAAAAAAGAAGCAAAAAATGTAAACTTGCATAGTGAAAATTTGCTTGAAGAAATCCAATCAATAACAGAAAAATATGTTGTATTTGAAGATGGAAGCAGAAACAACTTTGTGTACAGTTTCGCTTGCAACTGTAATAGGAAGGGTATAGATTACGATTCAACATTTGAATATGCTTTAAATGAATTTGAACATAATGATTTTAGTGCCAAAGAAATTAAAAATGCCGTAAGTAGTGCGTACAAAAGTGAAAGTGAGTTTGGTATTGATCTGGCAGGATTGGCAGGAACGGCACAATTGGCAACCTTGCCAATAACAAGTTGGAGAGATAACCCTACGATTGATGATTTAGTGTATGAACAGTTGCCAGATTTTTTAAAAAGTGCAACAGATTTATATACAACTAATAGAAGGAGGGATATTTTTCTTTTAGCATCATTATCCGCATTGTCTGGTTGTTTTCCAAATGCTAAAGGGCTTTACGAAGGTAATTATATATATCCTAATTTATATTTATTTGTAACAGCAAAACCTGGAAGTGGAAAAGGGATTCTTGGTGACGGTCGAAAGCTAATTGACCAAATTAATAAAGAAAAAGTGGAGACCTATAAAAATGATTTACAGCAATATGAAACAGATGTTACAGCCTGTGAAGAAGATATTGGCTGTAACCAAACTTACGATAGACCACAATCAGACAGACTGATAATACCTGCTAATTCAAGCACCGCCGCTTTATTAAAAGCCATAAAAGAAAATAACGGATATATAGTTTTGTTTGAATCGGAAGCTGATACATTGGCAAATACAATGTCGAAAGAATGGGGAAACTTTGACGATATGTTGCGTAAGGCATTTCACCACGAGGCAATTTCATCTTTGCGAAAACAAGATGATGAATTAATTGAGATAGAGAAACCTAAAATTAGTCTGATATTATCGGGAACACCTAACCAATTAACTAAGCTCATACAGAGCGCAGAGAATGGTTTGCTTTCAAGATTTATTTACTATGCTTTTGATGCTGAAAAGAAATGGATTAGTCCATTTGGAAATTCCCAAAAAACTAAGTTTAATATGCTTGAAAAGTTATCTAATAAAGCGGTTGATTTGTATAATTTCAATTTTGATAATCCATTTGAAATGAAGTTTTCAAGTGAGCAGGTTTATGAGTTTGATAATTTTCTGGGAACTGTGTATGAAGGTGAATTAGAAAATGAATATGAATCTGGGGTGGTTGCAAGAATGGGGTTAATACTGTTTAGAATTTGTTTAACGCTAACGGCAATTAGAAGATTTGAAAGTCAAAGTAAAGAAAAAGTAATTGTATGCAGCGATATAGATTTTAATATCGCAAAGAGCATTGTTGAAACTTCCATTGCTCATTCAAGAGCTGCATTAAATTATATTGAAAGTCGCAAGGTTGTTTCTGGTGGCGATTTATTTTTTGACAAATTACCTAACAGTTTTAAGAGAAGCCAAGCCAATAAAATAGGTAAAGAAATTGGCATAGCAGAAAGAACTGTATATAATAGGTTAAATAAATTAATTGGTAGTGGAAAACTTGAATCACCCAAAAAAGGTGAATATAAAAAGGCTAATGGCAAGTGTGCCAATGTTGCCAATACTGCCGTTGTTGCCAGTTAGGTGAATTTTATTTAATGGATTTAATGTAAAACAATGACAAAAAAAATAAATTACAATTTTAATAAAGCACCATACATTGTCTTCTGGAAAGAGGACAAGGGAAAGATTGAATTACAACCAACCCAACTAATAAAGTTGTTCGATAAGTTTGGTTTTAAAAAGATAAGATATAGGGTTAGCGAGTATAAGTGGATTAAACTTGAAAACAATATTATTGATGAAGTTGACCTTACGGATATAATTGATTTTGTAAAACAGTACTTAACCCATTTTGAAGAATACGAGGTGATTAATGCTTTGTTCAGTTCCAAATCAAAGCTAACAAAGTATTTAATTACATTTGTTGAAACAGTACATTTTGATTTACATGGCGATAGTAAGACTGCTATATATTTTTATTTTAAGAATGGTTTTGTAGAAGTATCAAAAGATGAAATTAAGCTAAAGCCATACACGGAGTTAACCGCTCCGATTTGGTCAAGCCAAATATTGGATTATGATTTTGAAATAACAAGCAACACAAGCGACTTTGAAACCTTTTGTAGCAACTTGGCTGGTAATGATGAATATAGAATAAAATGTTTCGGTACACAACTTGGTTACATGCTTAGTAGGTTTAAAGACCCAACCATAACTAAGGCTTGGATATTGACCGACAAGAATGTTAGTTTTGCAAGCAGCGCAAATGGTGGTACTGGAAAGAGCCTCATAGGACAAGCATTATCTAAAGTTCGCAATGTGGCAACCATTGAAGGTAAGTCAATAAGCAAGCGTTTAAAGTCTTGGTATTTGTGGCAACAGGTAGATAGAGATACTAATCTGATTTGTATTGATGATTTGGAAAAGGGCGTACACTATTCAAATTTTTATTCAATACTTACCAATGGAATAGATATTGAAAAAAGGGGTAAGCCATTGTTTAGAATTGAGTATGCCGAAAGCCCTAAAATACTTATAACGTCAAACCATCCAGTAAGGGGCGACATAGGAAACAGCGATGCAAGAAGAAGATTAGAATTTGAGGTATCTGACCATTACGGCGCATTTCATAGTCCTGTTGATGAGTTTGGCAAACAGTTTTTTTTAGAGTGGCAAAGCGAAGATTGGAGTAAGTTTTTCAATTATGTTGCTACATGCTGTCAAAGTTTTCTTAAAAATGGTTTGATGGAAGTAGCTCCATATAACAAAGGCTTTAAATATGTTTCCAGTAAAACAGGACACGAGTTTGTAGCTTTTGCTGATGAATATTTAATACCGGGCAAAAGGTTTGATAAGGCTGATTTGTTACAGAAATTAAAATCCGACTATCCGCAATACAAACAAATTACTTCTAATAGGTTAACTAAGTGGATTGAGCTTTACAGTACTTACCGTGAGATACCAGTCGTTCAAAAAAAGAGCAACGGTAAATATTTGGTGATTATTCCAGATAAAAAAGTTGAGCAAAATTCCGAACCGAAGTTATTGGAAGCAGCAGCTTAAAAGTGCCAAAGTGCCAAAGTGCCATTTTAAAATGAATTATAGTCCGGGTTTAATTACTTGGGCTTTTTTTTTGTTTTCTCCAATTAAACTTATAATATTAATAAATTTAACTCATATAAATAATGGAAAATAGACTTTACCCAACTTGGCAACAAATCCAAAATCAAAATAGCCCTTTAACACCAGGCGAAAAAGCACTATTAGTTTTTCTCGATAATAATTTACCAAAAGACTTAAAATGGAAAAAAGAAAATAAATTAGTAAATTATAAAGGATGGTTAATATTCGCTCAACCGTTTTTAAATGGCACAAGGCCGGACATTGTTATTTTCAATCCTCAAGTAGGTGTCGTAATATATGAAGTAAAGGACTGGAATTTGAAACATTATGAATGGAAAAATGGCTTTGGATTATATGTTAATGATGGTAAAGGGTCATATCAAATTAAAAGTCCAATCGATCAAGTTAAGCACTACAAAGAGAAGCTTATCGGTCAACTTGTTCCCGCTATTGGAGAGATAATAGATAGAAACAAAAAAAACTATGGTCTTATTAAAACAGGAGTATACTTTCATAAGTCAACCACAACTGAATGTCAAGTTAAACTCGGTGCAAAAATAAAAGATTTTAAAAAATTTCCATTCTTTGGAAATGACTGTCTGACCCCAAGTAGACTAAAAGAAATTGTTCCTGATATAAAAATTTTTAAAAGCAAATATTGGAATGTTGGGTGGAATGAAGATGTTTTATTTTGGCTATATCCTCCTTTTCATAGTATTGAACAAGGGACTTTGCTTAATTTGAAAAAGAATCAAAAAAAAATAGCCGAACCAAAACCAGGCCATCATAGAATACGGGGAGTTGCTGGTAGTGGAAAAACCCAAGCATTAGCTTATAGAGCAGGCAAGCTTGCTTCGCAAGGAATGTCTGTCTTAATTATTTCATTTAACATAACATTATGGCATTACATAAAAGATATGATTATGCGTGCACCATTCGGATTTAACTGGGGCTTAATCACATTTAACCATTTCCACGGATTTTGTAAGGATAAACTTAATGAGTCTGAAAAAAAATGGCCAAAGTCTCCCCAAAAAGAAGATTTTGGACAGGATAAGGAATACGAAGAAGCGTTAGAAACTTTCTTTAGATCAACAATACCAGAGAGCGTTATTACTGCTCTTCAAGAAAGGACATATCAGAAATATGACGCTGTCTTAATAGATGAAGGACAAGATTACTATTTCGATTGGTACAATTTGTTAAATAGATATTTCTTGAAAAGTCGAGATGAAATGATGATTGTTTGTGACAAAAAGCAAAACATTTTTGAACGTAATCTTGATTGGCTTGATAGGAGAACAAATCGAGAGGGTCTTAACAAGTTTAAAGATCCATATATAGATCTCAAAATTTCATTCAGGTTGCCAAAAAAAGTGATACTAATGTCAAATGAATTTAGTGAGATGTTCAATCTAAATCAAGAATTGAAGGTTAGTACAGTTAATGAAAATCCAGTATTGGTTCATTCTCATCGCATTGTGTGGTTGAATATTGAATTTGAAGAATGGAAGAAATATATAAATGGTGCTTTTAACAGATTGAAGAAAGAAGGCTATAGCGCATCAGATATGGTTCTGTTGTTTCCTACACATTCTATTGGAAAAGAAGCTGTCCAGTACTTCAATGATAAAAATATAGATATAAATCACGTATTTGAACAAGGCAATGAAGAAAGATTTCACACTCATAAAAAATCGTTTTGGATGGGAGATAGTAGGCTAAAGATGTCAACTATTCATAGCTTTAAAGGATGGGAGCTATTAAATATTGTTTTATTGATTCCAGAGAAAAATACTGAAAAAAACACGCATTTGGATTCCATAGTCTATACAGCGATAACAAGAACCAGAGAAAATTTAATTATATTAAACTGCAACAACCGTTACAAAGATTTTGGCGAAAAATTTCCTAAAAAATGGCACGATCAAGCGCATTAACTTTATAGAAAGCTGAATATAATATTTTTATACGTCAAAAAGAGGAAGATAGAATTAAGGATAAGTTTTATTATTAAGCAAAGCATATTGTTGATTATGTTAGTATGAGTGGGAAACAGTATATCAATTAATAGACCAAATTAAATATCTGAATTAAGAATCGCCCTATGTTTTTTAAACATTATTAGCTGCTGGCTTTTCTTTTTTTACAGTCTGTTTGCGATGGCTTGCAGCTCTTAACATTGTGTAGATTTACATTCAATTTATAATATTGTCAATGAATTCAATCTTGTTTTTAGTCAGTTAATGTTTCTTACTCTGCTATCTATATAATTCCACTCATCATCTGTTATGTTCCATAGTTTACATAATTGCTTATCTGTATATGTACCCTCGTATTTTTCTAAATCAGGAATAAAAGCAAAACACTTTCTTGTTACATCCTGAGAAACTACTCTTTGTAATAATAAGAATCTAACCACTTTTGTAAATAAATATGATTTAAAAGATTTAATTTTTTCTTCAGAATCTGATGAAAAAGCAACTAAATATGTTTCCGTACAACATTCACCTGGTTTTGCTATTCGAGTATTACCATCATAATAAAAGCCAACAGGTTTAGTAAAATCTGTTTGACCTGCAATTGGTGATTTAGGAATTAAAAATTTCCATTTGTTTAAATAGTTGAACTTGTCAGTTATATCTTTTTCATAAGCAAATTTTAAACCTATTCGTTGGGTAAAATAGCAAGGTAAACCTTGTTTTTTAGGTTTATAAAAACCTCGAATCCCAAATGGTCTTGAAGTTGAAATAAGATTATCTAATGTTTTATTTGATGTGTTTAGTTTTTGTACTTTCTTTAAAATAGGAATTGCTTTATTGTCTCTAATTAAAATATCAAAAGCGTCTAAATCTCTTGTGTCTGTGCTTAGTTCACCGTTTATATAGTTCGTTATCTTGGTTTTGCCATCGTATTCTTTATCCCAAAGGAAATAACACAAACCACCTGCAATATCTACATTTGTAAAGCAGTCGTTAGAATTAGGATAATCAAATAACTTAGAAATACTTTTATCATTAAGCATTGTTTCTCTAAATGTATCTAAACCTTTACCACCTGCATACCATCTTGCTGGCATAATTAAAGACACATAATCAGGTTTAATACTTTTTGCGATGTCTACAAAGTGATGATATACTGGTTTTGCGCTTACACTATTGCCACCATCCATTACTTGATATGGTGGATTACCTACTATTGCGTTAAATTTCATATCGTTATTGTTATTTGCTTTCCAATAGGTTTTACCTTTTTTTACTTTCTCTAAAAAATTAGATTGCTTATTTATTATTTGGTTTTCTAATTCTTCAAAATACCTTGTATTTACTGACACGTCTCTAAAGCCAACCAAAGTGCGTTTTGTTATGCACTTTGCCATAGGTGTTTTACACAATACAAAAACATTATTTTCTACAATTTTATCCCAAATTATATGTTGTTCTGCAACTGTTAGCTCATCATATTTTTTTTTAGGATAGGCTTTTTTTATTGAATTGCGATACACACTATAAGCTATAAACAAAGGATATAAACCTGATTTTGAATTAATTTCAAGGATATAACTATCTGTATCATATACATATTCAGTTACTTTGTCTTGTTTTATATAGCGAGGTTCAAGTGTTGTATTTTCAAATTTGTCATCAAAAAATACATAACCACCAAGACAATTACCCATATGCATATTAACTACACGCCAAGGTGTCAATACTGTTTCTTTATCAGGATTTTTAAACTTGCCAAAGATTGCTGTTATGCGTTCTATACGTTCATCTATTGTTAAACTATCTGTTGCTCTTGATAAAGCACGTATGCGTTTCCCTGCTACTCTAAAAACATCAGGCTCATAGTATTTCTTGAACTTTTTAAATGTAGCTTTGGTTACACCTTTTGGCATAAACTCTTCCCAAGATTGGTTATCAACTAAATCAGCAAAATTATCAATAGTTAATTCCTTTTCTTCATTCTTAATATCTGCACCATAAATTAATAGTGGCATACGAATAGAAATACCTCTAAGAATAGAAACCGCTGTGTCTCTATTTTTCTTTTTCTCTTTTCTTTCGTCTAAAAGTCTTTTATCCTCTTCAGTTAGGTCTTCTTTCTTCTTTTTCTTTGCCGCTTCTAATTTTTCGTGTTCTTCGTCTGTAAAACCTTGTTTATTTACATCAATTTCATTTGTCTTAGGCATTGCCTTAGTGCTACCAATAATCTTTTTTAGTCCATCAAATTCTTCTAATTCTACAGATTCCAATTTCATTAATTGGTCGTTATTGTATAAGTGAGAATCTTCAAAACCATTACTTACAACTCGCTCTATATATACTTTTTTAAGTTGTTCAAGCATTGTGTTGACATTGTACTCTTTCATTTGAGTACCATCAGCTGAAATAATAGGACAAAAGTTGAGGAACTCACCCATTATTTTACGGTCTTGGTCTGTTGTTTTACCTGCCTTGGCAGACATTTTAGCGGTCTCAGCAATAACTTTAAGAGTTCTATCTGGTGCAAAGTCGAATACAAAACATTCTTCCTTAACCTTACCATTTATGGTTGCAGGTGTTTGCACTCTAAAAATAGTTTGCATATAACTTGAAGCAGAGGTATTGTGAGAACCTGAAAGCATAAATACAGCTGTCCAAGCTTTAACAGAAACGCCTGTTGTAAGACGACCACAGGATAAAGTAATTGTGTAGGTATCTTGTGGTTTGTCTGTTATAGCCTTTTCTACTTTTTTAAGTGCTTCTTCATTGTCTTCATCTACATCGCCATCGCCAGCAACATTAACGATATTAAAATGACTAAAAACTGGATGTGAATTTAATAAAGTGCTTAACGCACGAGCTTCTTTAACGCCCGGAACCATCCATAAAGAATGTCTAAAGTTATGTCTATATTCTTCTGTAGCGAATGGATAGTTGCTTTCAGAATCACCTTTACAAATAAGAGTTAAAAACTTCTCTACGTCTTTTTTATGTATAAAGTTGTCTGTTTCATCAACTCTAAAGAACTCTTTAAAATTAAATGCAACATCTACATCTTTAAATTCATTTATAATTTCACCTAAATTGTAAGTATAAATATTCATCTTAGGTAAAGATGAATAAGGGTTAGGGTCGCCAAAATGTATTTCATCCCATTCGGCTTTTGCCTTTTGCTCCATTACATAATCCCAAGTATAGATTTCTTCTTCCTTGTAATCGTCTATTAAGTTGAATGGTGTACCTGATAAATGAAGAATTTTAGGGTTATTCTTTTTTAGTCCTTTTATTACATTTTTTCCAAGGTCTGTTTGTGTTCCTTCGTGTGCTTCATCTACAATTATAAAATCCCAAGCAGTTTCAAAAATCTCATCATTTTTATCAAAATTTCCACCTACTGATTCTGAACCTCGTAAATCTTGCATAGATGCAAAATAGATATAATGAATATCTTCTTTTTTACTACGCTTTTCTAAAGAAAGAAACTCGCCACCTTTATTTTTAGAACCGTAATGATACTCTTGTTTGTCATAAAAGATTTTACCAAAATCTTCATACCAACCAGAATCTACAACAGGTCTGTGTGTTAAAATTAATGTTCTTTTAAAATCGTGTTCTCGTATTACTTGAAGCGCAGAAAGTGTTTTCCCAAAACGCATTTTAGCAAACCATAGCATTTTATTATTTCTCTTAAAATGCTTTTTAGTTTTTGTAATCGCTTCTTTTTGTTCAGGTCTAAATATTATTGGACTTTGGTTTGTAGATACTTCACTTGCATTTAATGACTCTTTACCTTCTTTAACAGCCTTTATTGCTTTTTTAACGGTTTCTAAATCTGTTACAAACCATTCATTAGCTTTATTTTGTGTGTCAAATATTTTTCTTTTAATGCCGGATCTCACTAATACTTTATGTACTTCTGCATCAGAAAAAGATTTTAAACCTTGTTTATCGTTGTAAACAGTAACCTCAGTATATAGCAAGTCATAAGAAATACCAGCTGTTTGTGTATATTGATTAATTCTTGTTTTAGCAGACTTATTCAGCGCACTACTATTTGGTTCAAGTCCCCAAATATTTTCATTATCAGATGTAGCTTCTCCAACTTTTAAACAACCTAAATGTGCAGTATCGTTAATACGGAACACATATATTAATTTAAGTTTTAGTGATGTTGTAAATTTCATTAATCTTAATTATTTAATAGGTCTATAAACCTTATTCTTCTACCTACTTTTCCTGTTGTGCTATCTTTAGTTGACCAGTCTTTTACTAAACAATATATACCTGTATGCTTTTTTATATTATCCATTTCGCACCCTAAACATTTTATAGTATTTGTTTCATTTTTACCAAAGAGGTTTTTAGAAACATTATTTTTTTCTACACAAGAATAAGGAATAACACCCTTTATACCATCCATTTGCCAGACGTTCCAAGATATAATATAGGCTATGTATTTTATTGATTTAACTAATGGCTCTTTATTAAATTTTAATGTATAGTTTTCAATAAATGAGAACAACATAGCTTCTCTTGCTAATAACAAACTATCTCCTTGCCATTCATATGCATAAGTAGATTTAAAAGCAGTTTGCGCAGCTTTTAACCATTCACCAGACGTATTTACATTTTCATTAATTACTCTTAGTTTACGGTCTAATATTCCTATTCTTTCATTAACTGGTATAAAGTTTCCCGTAGTGGTATCATATCGACTGGTAATATATGGTGCTTCACCACAAGCAATTTCAAGTCGTTTATCTCTGACATAATTCTTCCAACCTTTATTTTTTGGAAAAATAATTTTATTATGATTCACCTCCCAATTTCTGCCGCTAACACCTAATTTAATTTCTCTATTAAATACATTTTCCTTCTGAAACCAAGCATTATCAATTAAATTGTTTTGAGCATTACAAATCCAAGATGGTGTAAACACCTCAGCCATATTTCTTGCTCTGGATTGTTGGATTATTTTATCTTTTTGAATTCTTGGGGTAATTAAGCTGCCATTAGAACCTGTAATTAATTTAGGTAATATCTGTTTATTATATTGATAATCAATACCCAATTCGGAATAATTGTTAGTTGCCCATAAGATATTTTTTTTAGTGGTATGATCAGTTAATAAAACATCTAAAACATCTTGATATTTTTCAAGTATCTCGTTTTCGAGTATGTCTATTTGACTGCTCAATTTTTTACTTTATTTGAAATCAATAGTTCTTTCACTTCAACAGCAAGTTGTTAAATTATTTTGGTTAAATATAAAATTTATGTTTAGTATATCTAAAAGGTTTTGCATAATTAAAAAATAAAGCAGATTAATAATACATAAATCTTTAATTGGTTATCACAAACAACACCTATATCTTTCTCATAGGAATTTCACCAAATAAGAAAACCAAAACTAAGATTAATAGTAATATGCTATAACATAAACTTAGTCCATCATCTAATCATATTTAGCCTATTACTCAAATAGCTGATAGTATTTATATAATTTAAGTCTACTATTTGAGTAAAGTATTGTTCTAAACATATTAATTTTTAAATTAATATAAAATGTATTTTTAATACAAAATTTTCCAACAATTTTTTATATGCCCCATCAATTTAAATACTTCTAATCTAATTTTAAGAAACCATCCCCCCCCTTAGTAAATCTTATTTAAAGAACTCACTCGCTTATTCCACCTAAACAACCCCGATTAATGGTTGAGATGTTTTAAGCATCCCCCAAAGGGTGCTTCAACTTTATTCATTAACAATTTAATTTATTTAATTATGGTAACCATATCAAGTTACAGATTAGCTACAAATCAAGAACAAGAAACATTTGTAGTGTTAGAATTACAAGGCGATGTAACATTAGTTCAATCAAAGACTACTGGTAATTTTTATGCAACAGCAATGAAAGCCAACATTACTTCAACATTTAGTGAAGAAGTGGCTGCAACAATGTTGGGTAAACAATTGCCCGGACAAATTATTAAACAGGAGTGCGAACCTTATGATTATACCATTCCTGATACTGGTGAGGTAATTACTTTAACTCACACATACGAACATACTCCTGAAGAAAAAGCTAAGCCAGTCAAGGCTAAAGAATTTATGGAAGAATTGAGTATGAATGGAGTTGGAGCTTAATTCAATTTAGGTTCTTAGAGGTGGTCAATTATGGCTGCCTCTTTTTTATTTAACATTAAAAATTTTCAAATGAATTTAACAAAAGCAAAAAGAACTAACACCAAGATTAAACTTTCATTACAAAGTCCAAGTGGGGCGGGTAAAACCTATAGCTCCTTATTATTAGCTCCTTATTATTAGCTTCTGGTTTAACTGATAATTGGTCTGATATTGCAGTTATTGATACAGAAAATGGAGCTTCTAATTTATATGCAGATTTAGGTGATTTCAATATTCTGCATTTAGACAAACACACACCAGAAGATTATATTAAAGCAATTGAATTTGTAGAAAAAGAAGGGATGCAAGTTTGTATTATTGATACAATTAGTAATGAATGGCGAAGTGTAATGTCTATACACGGGAGTATGCAAACCAAAAATACATTTACTCGATGGAATCAATTAACTCCAAGACACGATGCATTTGTAAAAGCAATAATAGATAGCCCAATGCATATAATAGCTAATTGTAGAACAAAACAAAGCTATATTTTGGAATTGGAAAATGGGAAACAAATACCAAAAAAAATAGGTTTACAACCCATTCAACGGAGTGAACTGAGTTATGAATTTACAACAGTATTTGATTTAGATAATGAACATAAAGCAAGTGTTTCTAAAGATAGAACTGGCTTGTTTAAAAAAGAAAAGTTCATCATCACCAAAAAGACAGGTGAGCTTATTAGAAACTGGTGTAATAAGGGAAAGACCCTCAACCAAGTTAAAAAGCTGATAGAAGCTGCTGCAACTATTGAAGAAGCCAAGCGGATTTATGAGGCATATCCAACGCATCAAAAAGAATTGAGAAGTTTGGTTGTAGCTAAAGGAAAACAATTTAATAATCTTAAAATTAGTAGTAATGGAGTTAGCAGTTAAAGAAGAAATTATCAATGCACCGCAATTCATAGAAGCCAACACACAGGCAATTGATTTGGTGGAAATTAAGGAGCAACACATCATACCTGTTTTTACAAAAGACAATAAAGAGATTATTTCTCATTATGATTTTATTTCAGGTACAGCAGAGGTAGTACAGAATTTTTATAGAGGTTCTGGAATTAATCCACCTCAAATAAGAATGAGCCACCCCATTAAAGGCAGAGTTCCAAGCGCAAGAAATAAGGCTGCCAAAGATTTATTAGATAATGAAAAGACCTTGTATTTTGAACGTCTGGCATTTATAATTGAAGTGCCAAGCATTTATGAAACAATAGATGGTAAAGCAATGACTTTAGTTGTAGGAGGTGTAAGAGCTTTAAATGAAACTAATTTATATGGTTATAAAGGCAATCCTGAAAAGTTTAAATTGTTTGTAGGCTTTAGAGTAAAAGTGTGTTGCAATTTAAGCATTTGGACAGATGGTTATACGGACGAAGTTAAAGTAAGTTCAATGGAAGGTCTACAAGCAAAACTACTGCATCTAATTGAAAATTTTAATGCGGTACAACAAGTTAAATTGATGCAAAACTTGTGCAACACTTTCATAACAGAAAGACAGTTTGCATTAATCTTAGGTCGAGGAAAATTATACCCATTCTTACCCAAAAGATTTAGAAATGATGTTGTACCAATAACTTTAGGTGACAGTCAGTTAACCACCATAGCAAAGGCTTATTATAAGGATGTGAACTTTGCACCAAGCAACCAAACTTTAAGCCTTTGGAATATGTATAACCTTTTTACAGGAGCAGTTAAAAGTAATTATATAGATACCTTCGCCAGTAGAAATGTTGGCTGTAGTAGCTTTATAACAGCCTTGCAGCATAGTTTGGAACATAGTAGTAGCTTTTGGTATTTGGATTAGAATAAATTAAACAGGGTTGCGGTTCTGCCGTAGCTCTGTTTTATCTATCTATCTAATTACCCTATGCGTTTGGATAGATGGATATTTGTTTTCATCAAAAAATATAATCTAAGTGTTTTGATTTGTTTATAAGTGTTTAACAATTATTATAAAATGTTGTACCTATGTTGTACCCATAAAATAACAAACAATTGATAATCAACAACTTAGAGTATAAAAAAATGCCCAGAACAGGACTCGAACCTGCACAGCCACAATTAGCCACCAGCCCCTCAAGCTGGCGTGTCTACCAATTTCACCATCTGGGCAATAAAATTGAATTACAAAAGTAATATAAATTAAGCACCTATTCTGTATTTTACAACTTACCTTTGTAGCTCATATTTTTTTTGATAAATGAAAACCTTTGATATACCAGTTTTTTACCGCAGTAACATCATCAACAAAATAAAACAATTTAGAAAGTTAGGTGACCCGAGGAAACAAGATTTTTCACCAACAAAATTGAAATTTGGCTCGGTCAATTTTTTAATAGCTCGCCATTTTGGGTTTTGTTTTGGTGTGGAAAATGCTATTGAAATTGCCTATAAAGCAATTGAAGAAAACCCAGATAAACGTATTTTTTTACTAAGTGAAATGATACATAACCCAGAGGTAAATAGAAATTTAATTGAACATGGTATTCAATTTTTAATGGACACTTATGGCAACCAATTAATTTCTTTTAATGATTTAACACCCGACGATGTGGTAATAATACCGGCTTTTGGTACCACTATAGAAATTGAACAATTATTGATAGAAAAAAACATTGAAGTACAAAAGTATAATACCACCTGCCCTTTTGTAGAAAAGGTTTGGAAAAGATCGTACAAACTTGGTTTAGATGGCTATGCGGTAGTGATACACGGTAAAGCACAACACGAAGAAACAAGGGCTACTTTTTCGCATAGCTCGGTAAGTGGGCCATCAGTAATTGTAAAAGATTTAGAAGAGACCAAATTGCTGGCTGATTTTATTATTGGTAAGAAACCTATAACAGCGTTTTACGAGGCTTTTAGAGGAAAATATTCTAATGATTTTGATGCTGAAGTACACTTGAATAAGTTAGGTGTGGTAAACCAAACTACTATGTTGGCTACTGAAACACAAGAAATTGCCAACTATTTAAAGGAAGTATTAATAAGTAAATTTGGATCAGAAAATTATAAAAAACATTTCGCAGATACTCGTGATACGCTTTGTTATGCTACCAACGATAATCAAAGAGCTACCTATGCACTTTTAGAAGCGGAAGCAGATATAGCCATTGTTGTTGGTGGTTATAATAGTTCTAACACTTCGCATATTGTTGAACTTTGTGAAGAAAAATTACCTACTTATTTTATTAATACTGCGGATAAAATATTAAATGAAAACTCAATTCAACATTTTGATTTTCATACAAAAGAAGAAGTGTTAACCGAAAATTTTTTACCGAATAAAAAATCAATTAACATAATATTAACTTGTGGTGCCTCTTGCCCAGATGCTATGATAGAAGATGTGATGTTAAAGCTTTTGAGTTATTTTAATGAAACCATACCGTTAAAAGAAGTAATGAAAGGATTTAGGCTGTGATCTTTTAAAAATTATCAAGTTATATAAACAACTTACCAGCAGGTGTTAGAACACTAAATAATTGGACTCAAATGCTCAATTTGCAAAAAATTAAAAATATTAAATTTATAACCGAATTAGTCGCTTTTTTAGTTTCACTTGTGTAAGATGATAAGTAAGAACTTTAAAAAACAGATGGTTTGCAGGCTTTAGTGTGTGATGATTGAGGCCATAGCATACCAGCTGTTACTGCTTATGAAGAATAGTTGGCCTTTGTTAACCAATTAGTAGTTGAAATGAATTACAAAGATAATTATAAGTTTGTCAACCATCATATTAATGTTAAACTGAAAGTTGGCAGAACAGCTAATATTAAAAAAGACGAAGCTGCGGTTGTAGTATTTAAAAACAATATCCTAAAACAATTCAGTAAAATAAAGCCTAATGAACTAAAAATTACCATTAAAAATAATGCTTCATTTCAGTACGTCAAAAAGTTAAACAGCCCCAGTAATATTACTTCCATATTCATTCCTCCACACAGTCCAAAACTCAATCCAGCAGAAAGAGTGTGGCAATATTAAAAAGATTAAGTAGGTCATAAAATTTTCAATACCTTACAAGATATTCAAAATCAAATGCATCAAACTATAAATAAATTGCTTACACCAAATAGCGTAAAATCACTAACTGGATATAAACTATATATTGATGCCTTTTTATAGCAGAAATAGTATTAACCCTAGCAAACGAAAGCTTTGCCAAATATTATAAATCAAAACTAAAAGCAATTTCTTCTTTTATTAAAATTTTTAATACTCTTAACTTAATTAGCATCACCACCCAAATAAATTTTATATCTTTGATTATTTAAATTCAAAAATCAACAATAAAAAAATGAAACGATCAAATTTTAAACTACTAAGTATCTTTGTTTTAACTAGCCTTGTTTTCTTTTCTTGCAAAAAAAATGATGATGGAGACGATCCTATGCCAACTACAGCACCTATTGCCAGTTTTCAAATTGAATACAGCGATAGCGACTTTAGTACAGTCAACTTTAGTAACTTTTCACAAAATGCAACTGCTTATAGTTGGGCTTTTGGCGATGGCAATTCTTCAACCGAAGAAAACCCAACACATACCTACACCAATGCAGGTGAATACAGCGTAGTGCTAACAGCAAGCAATGCTGAAGGTACAACACATACACAAACCAAAATAGTAACCATTACCGATCCTAATTCAGCCATAAAAGATATTACAGGCGATGATCAAAAAATTTGGAAATTATCACGCAACATTGCCGACGAAGAATTTCCATTTTTGGTTGGCCCAGAAAGTAAAAGCGAAATTTGGTGGGCTTTTGGTAGAGAAAATCCATTGGCTTTTCGAACTTGTATGATGGAGGAAGAATACATTTTTAACGTTGATGGTAAATTTATATACGATTCAAAAGGATTTGTTTATGCAGATGAAGGAGTATGGTCTGGTGAAATTGTAGGGGAGTGTATAGATGAGACAAACCCACAAAATATGGTGGGTGTAACAGGGGAAGATTTAAGCCCTTGGGCTTCAGGTGAACATACCTTTGAGTACGATGCTTCAGCTGGCACTTTAACACTTAATGGTTTGGGTGCGCACATTGGTTTGCCAAAAGTTGCAAGCACTGAAGAAGTTACCGTACCTCAAGAAAAGGTTATTTATAAAGTAACCAAGCTCGAAACCGATGGCCCAATTGATAAAATGCAATTGGAAACTACCTTCCTTACCAATACAGGTGATCCAGGCTATTGGCAGTTCAACTTAGTTAGTTATGATAACTGGGATGATCAACCCTCTATAGGTCCTGCCCTTCCTACCGCTTCTTTTAATGTTGCTGTAGATGGGAACACCACAACTTTTACCAACACTTCCGCCAATGCCGATAGCTATATGTGGAATTTCGGAGACGGCAATACATCAACAGCAGAAAGCCCAACGCATACTTATGCCAGCGACGGAAGTTACAATGTGGAGTTAACTGCTACTAATGCTGACGGTAGTGTTACCGCATCTTCAACGGTAATCATTGCAATTAATTCTGTTTTTTCTGCAAACACAATGTTTGGTGATGATGCTAAAACTTGGAAGTTAGCCCCAGTTGCAGGTGCTTTAAAAGTAGGTTCAAGTATAAGCAGCGGCGATTGGTGGCAAAGCACCGAAGAAGATATTACTGGCAGAGCGTGTACTTTCGACGATACCTATACTTTTACCAAAGATGGTGCTTTTGATTACAATACTAATGGCGATGTTTGGGCAGAAGCTTATATGGGCGTTGATCCAGCAGGTTGTATAGCAGAAGGTGATATAGGAGAAGCTGCAAAAGCTTGGACAAGTGGTTCGCACACTTATACAATTACAGAAGCAATGGGAAATGCGCCCGCTTATATAACTGTTGAAGGTACTGGTGCTTTTATTGCGCTGCCAAAAGCTTACAACGGCGGTGAATATGAAATGAGTCCACCAGCAGAAAACGGTAGCGTAAAATACCAAGTAGTAAATTATGTAAATGATGGTACCAAAGAATTATTGGTAATAGCAGTTGATATTAGTGCAGGCGAAGCAGGCACCGGTTACTGGACATTTACCTTAATTTCAGAATAGAATTTAAATATTGAACGTTATTTTAAGAGCTTGTTTCGCTATTCGACAATAAATCTTAAAATAACGTTTTTATTATTTCACCCTAATAATTTATACTTCCTAATTTATAATTAATTTAACTATGCGAATGTTTTTAATGCTCTCATTATTATTTTTTTTGGTAAGATGCGATAGCGGTGACAACAATCCTGTTGATCCAAATAATCCAATAAACTTAACAGTAGAAACTATAGTATATGAAGACAAATCAGGTATTGTTTTTATAAAAGCAACTGCCGAAAAAGCAACTGAATTTTACTTTGATATGGGTGTTGCTGGTTCCGAACCTATTCTTCAAACAAATGGAGATTATGAACATACCTATAAAGTTACGGGCAGTTATAATATTGAAGTTCGAGCTTATGGCAGTAATGGAAGATATCTTAAAAAACAAAAAAACATTGTGGTTACTACTGGTGAAATTATAGATATTGAGGATGGTTACAGTACGCCTTTAAATTACCAAGGTATGAAACTAACTTGGAATGATGAGTTTAGCGGAACGGAGTTAAATTTACAAGATTGGTCCTACGATAACGGAAACGGCTGTCCTAATTTATGCGGCTGGGGTAATAATGAGTTAGAGTATTATCGCTCCGAAAACAGTTGGTTAGAAAATGGTAGTTTTGTAATGGAAGCCAAAGAGGAAGATTATGAAGGCAATCGATTTACCTCCTCAAAAATTGTAACCCGCAATAAACAAGCCTTTCAATACGGCAGATTTGACATACGGGCAAAGCTACCTAAAGGCCAAGGTATTTGGCCCGCCTTTTGGTTGTTAGGCTCAAACCAAGCACAAGTAGGCTGGCCTAAATGTGGTGAAATAGATATTATGGAAATGATTGGCGGCAAGGGGCGAGAACGATCTATACACGGCAACGCTTTTTGGGATAGGAATGGTGTGGTCGATTTTCCAGCAAGCTATACTTTGCCTCAAGGGGAATTTCACGAAGCGTTTCATGTATTTTCTATTATATGGGATGAAGAAAAAATTCGCTATTTTGTAGATGATAATGAATTTCATAGCAACGACATTACCACACCCGATAAAACCGAATTTCATCAACCATTCT
>Ga0209828_1001807_pt1 | contig 18745 bp, 20 predicted proteins | sample MaitaG_FD_187429 | JGI IMG/M metagenome (GOLD analysis project Ga0209828, IMG submission 187429) | Marine algal microbial communities from Maine, USA - Maine_Asex2 metaG (SPAdes) (version 2) | ecosystem: Host-associated > Algae > Red algae > Unclassified | place: Maine, USA | collected 2015-01-05 | reverse complement strand
TGCTACATTTAGCAATTTAAGTGGAAGGGATTTAACAGAAATTGACTTTTACATTAAAGATGTGCCATCTAGCAGCTTTATTGTTGTTTATGAAGGTACAGATGCCAATGGATTTCCTGCTAATGAGATTTATTCAAAATCAGTTTCTGTAAACGGTGAGGATTGGAATACACATGTGTTAACCACGCCAATTACTTTAGGAACAGAAGATATTTGGCTGGCTTTTGAGTACACACAAACAGGCACCCAAAACGTGTTAGGTTGCGACCCTGGCCCAGCAAAAACTAATGGCGATTGGCATTATGATGAAGCCGACCAAGATTGGATTCCTTTAAGCCAAAGAGGCGGTGGGACTAGTATCAATTGGAATTTAAGGGGTTGGGTAAGTCCTAACTAGTTTCAAATAACATCAGATATTTAAAGCCAAAACTTGAAAGAGTTTTGGCTTTTTTGTTTGGTATATTTTTTAAAAGAGTGTTTACTTACTGGTTAAAACCTTTATCAACGAATCTTGATGGAACTCGTCTTCAAACAACTCATCTTCATCATCAAACCATTTGCATAGCACAAAGCCAGTGTAAACCTTGTTTTTGGTGCCTGGTATGTCGAGATAGGTTAAAGAATCTACGGTTAGCTGCGGACCGCCCGATTTTAATTTAACTAAATCGCCAATTTTGTACAATTCCTTTACTACCATGCAATAAAGGTAAGCTTAAGTTACCGACATAAAAAAAAGCCCCTCAATTACTTGAGAGGCTTTATCTTGGTCCCTCCCGTAACTTTCGGGATTTGGGATTATCGTTTAAGATGAATGGTCTACATCATGCCTTTGGCTTGTCCAGCCCAATCATCTCTCTCAGCTCTTCCTGGAAATGAACCAGTTAATGAATCAATTAAATCGTACTCAGTTTTAGTCATTTTACTTACTTGACTAAAAGTGAAGATTCCGATTTCATTCAATTTACCTTCTAATACTGGTCCAACTCCGCTAATTTTCTTCAAATCATCTTTTCTACCACCAGCATTACCTACAGTTGTTAAAACTGAATTTTTGGCAGCATCTCTATCAGCGGCTGATAATTCTTTTGAATCTGACTTAGCAGCAGGCGCAGCAGCAGCTACTACAGGAGCGGCAACGCTAGCTTTTGATGCATTGGCTTTACATTCGGCCAATTCTTTTTGTAAAGAAGTTATTTTTCTATCTAAAGAACTGGTGTCAACTTTAGGAGCAACTCTGTTTGAAGATGAAGCCTTTAACTTTCCATAATCGGTATTTAAGCCATCATACTTTTTCTTCCAATTGTCTCTATCTCTATTTGAAGCCTCCAAGTCTGCAGTTAAATCTGGTCCTTTTTTACCTCCAAGTAAACGGCCTAATAATAAACCTAATAACCAAGCTACTAAAAGCATGATTAACATTTCTAGTAAGTGACCGCTAAATCCATGACTTACGGAGCTTACATCTAATAATATTGTGTTCATTTTATTTAAATTTTAGGGATTTTTTAATCTACTCTTATTTCTACTCTTCTATTTTTCGCGCGTCCTTCTGCAGTATTATTGTCGGCAATAGGAGCAGTAATTCCTTTTCCATTTGCTTTCATTTGACTATTTGAAATACCCGACTGAGCTAATAATCTTTGAATTTGATTGGCTCGCTTTACGCTTAATTGCATGTTTTTTTGTGCATTACCAGTATTATCTGTATGGCCAGTAACTGAAACTTTAGCTTCACCAACTTCACCACTATAATATTGTAAGTCAGCGATAAATTTTCTCAAATTGTCGTCAACAATAATGTTGTCTGAACCTGTTTCAAAGTATACATTTTTAGATACACCAAATACTGCTTTTTTAGCGGCAGCCAGTTTGGCTTCATCAGCTTTGCCAGCAACAAGATTGCCCAGCTCATATTTCATAGCACCAATCATTACATTTTTCTCTGATTTTAAAGAAGCTACTTTTTCGCCTGCAGTTAATATTTGTTTACGCGCAGCACCTAATGTTACCAATTCATTTTTGGCGGCTTCCGCTCTGTTAACACCTAAGTTTTTAAGCAAACCAGTGTACTGCTCAGCACCCGTGTACAAACCAGTCAATGTAACTTGTTTATCAGGGTTGCCTTTTAAGTATTTTGCTAAATCTGTATAAGCTGTCTTAACGTTTGGCATTAGTTGCGGCTGAAACTTGTTCATAGCAAACCTAATGTTTCCCTTAGCATCAATACCAGCATCTTTTAATGTAATGTTATTGAAGTTAAGCGCAGCCGGTTTTGGTTTTGGCTGTGGCTTAATAGCAGGCTGTTCTTCAGCTTTTGGCACCTTTTGTTCGACCTTCTTACCCATGCATACTCCGTGAACTTTACATGGATACCACCATAAAGAACATAAAGCAAACCAAATAATGGTAAGAAGGATTAATAATCCTTTCATTTTTGGAATTTTATTGTTTAGTTAATATTTCGTTTCTGTAGTGAAACACTACACAAATAAGACTTGTAGAAATAGACTAAGTCACTTTAACATTGCACTTAATATGAAGAAATTATGTAATGTTAATCTTAATTTAACATTGGCTTTTAGTTACTCTGCTCATAACCAACATCTTCTATTAAATCACCACCAAGGGCAGCATCAACAGCTAATTGGTCGCATCTTTCGTTATAGGGATGATCATTGTGGCCTTTAATCCAGATAAACTTAATGTTGTGCTTTTTGTGCAACGCTAAGTATAGCTTCCATAAATCGGGATTCTTCTTTTTGGCAAAATTCTTTTTCTCCCATCCAAACACCCATTTTTTTTCAACAGCATCAACTACATACTTGGAGTCGGAGGTAACCACTACATCTAAATTTTCTTTTGTTAAAGCTTGCAAGCCAGCAATAACAGCCATTAGCTCCATTCTATTGTTGGTTGTATACTTGTAACCTTGGCTCAGCTCTTTTTCTTTGCTACCATACTTAAGTATAGTGCCATAACCGCCTGGCCCTGGGTTGCCTCTTGAAGCTCCGTCTGTATAAATTTCTACTTGCATTATTATAAGTCAACAATATTAACCAAATTTAATAGCATATATGAGCAAGAAGAATTTACTATTTCTAGTTTTAGCAGGCTTTTTTATTGCCAATGCTATTTTGGCCGAATTTATTGGAGTGAAGATATTTTCATTGGAAAAAACTTTAGGTATTGAGCCATTTAAATTCAATTTTTTTAACGAAAAAGACTTAGGTTTTAACCTAACTGCGGGTGTTTTACTTTGGCCAGTAGTTTTTGTACTGACAGATATTATTAACGAATATTTTGGTAAAAAAGGTGTTAAGCTGTTAAGTTATTTAGCAGTGGGATTGATTACTTATTCTTTTATAGTAGTGTTTGGCGCAATTAAATTGATGCCTGCTGATTTTTGGGTAGGCACGGGAGCAGAGGAGCAAGGTGTACCCAATATGCAATTGGCGTATACGGCAATATTTGGTCAAGGTCTTTGGATTATAATAGGCTCAATAATCGCATTTTTAGTTGGCCAATTGATAGATGTTGTAGTTTTTCAAAAGCTAAACAAGCTAACTAATGGTAAAATGATTTGGTTGCGCGCTACCGGTTCTACTTTGGTTTCGCAGCTCATAGATAGTTTTATTGTATTATTTATAGCCTTTTACTTGGGTGCTAACTGGAGTATAGGCTTGGTATTGGCTATTTGTGCGGTTAATTACATATACAAGTTTGTTGTTGCAATTGGCTTAACACCAGTTATTTATGCGGCACATTATTGCATTGATAAATTTTTAGGCAACAAGTTGGCTGAAAAAATGAAACTAGAGGCGAGAAGTTAAGCGTCCTGCTTTATATTCGCACCGCAATTGGTAAAGGGAATCCTGTTCAATTCAGGAGCTGTCCCCGCAGCTGTAAGTTCACGTATTATTAAGATCATATCAAAAACCACTGTGAAAACGGGAAGGTTATCTTAAAGAACAAGCCAGAAGACCTGCCAGATGCAGTACCATTTGGTACATTTTAATTAATCGACTTTCGGGAGAAAGGTTGGACTAAATCTTAATAAAAATGAAAAAAGTTAAAGCAGTAGCTATTGCCTTACTATGCAGTGCAGTAGCGTTTACACAAACAGATTCTTTACAGAACTTATCTACCGTTGTGGTAACGGGTAATAAGTATGAAACCAATGAACGTCAATCGGGTAAAACGATAACGAAAATTACCGCTGAGCAATTGGCGCAACACCAAGGCAAAACAGTTGCCGAAATTTTAAATACCGTTGCTGGCGTGCATGTTGATGCCGCCAATAACCACAATGGCAACAATACTTCATTTTACCTTAGAGGTGGTAGAAGAGGGCAGGTGCTCGTATTAATTGATGGTATTGCAGTTAATGATGCTAGTGATATTGACAATGCATATGACCTTAGATTTTTAAACACCAATAACATTGAGTCAATTGAAGTGCTTAAAGGTGGTGCAGGTTCATTGTATGGTTCAGATGCAGTTTCTGGTGTGGTAAACATCATTCTTAAGAAAACAATAAGTAATGAGTTGAATGGCAACGGTGGAGTTAGATTAAGCACATTTGGAGACGTTAATCCTTACATAAACATAAGCAGTGGTTATGAAAAATTTAAATTTCACGTAGGCTTAAATTATCTAACATCAGAAAGCTTTTCAGCTGCTAAAGATACCTTTAGAGCTGCTATTGTTGACAGTTCATTAGTTACACCTAATAAAGGCGATTTTGAAAAGGATAAGATTGAAGAGTTGAATGCTATGGTGAAAATGAGTTATTCCATAGATGAAAATTGGGGCATTAATTCAATGATAATGATTGATCGCTTTGAGTCGGGTATTGACAATGGCGAGTTTACAGATGATGAAAACCGAGTTTATCAAGGAACCCAGCAGCTGTATAACCTACAACCTAAGTATTCCTATGATAATGGCTCATTAAAATTAAACATGACCTATCATAAAATTGATAGAACTGACAATAATGATACAACTGAGTTTGTTGCAACAGCATTTAAACCTAGCTACACGGGTGGCTTTTTACAAAGTGCATTTGGTAGTGAAAGATATGACTCGGAGCTACAATGGAAACATGATTTTGCTAGCAACATAACTATGGTAATGGGCATGGGCTATGAAAAATTACAATCTAACAGTGAAAACACCAACTACTCATTTTTAACTGGCGGACCAACTGAGCAGGAGTATACTAGGTACAGTGATAACTATACAGAGTTGTATGATCCGTATGTTTCGTTTTTTGCTAGTCAAAACCAATTGAGTGTGCAAGCTGGTGTTAGAGCTAACTTTCATAGCAAATATGGCGAGCATTTAACTTACTCTATTAACCCTGCCATTAACATGCCTTTAAATGATAACATGGATTTAAAAGTTTATGGTAATGCATCAACTTCATTTAAAGCACCATCATTGTATCAATTGTTTAACGTTAGTTTTGGTAACAGCGAGTTAGAAGCAGAAGAGGCAGAAGAGTTTGAAGTAGGTGCTACGTTGTATTATAATGATAACTTAAAGGTGAATGTGGCTTACTATAATAGAAATGAAGTGAACAAAGTAGGTTTCGATTTTAGCACTTTTAGATATAGCAATATAGATGCACGCTCAGTAACAGGTGTTGATGTTGAAGCGAACTATCAAATAAGTAAAAAGTTTGCAATGACTTACAACTACTCAACCGTAAATAGCACTGTTGAAACTAGTTTGTACAGAATACCTAAAGTAAAGTATGGTTTTGGAGTTAACATTATGCCTTGTGAGGGTTTAACAACCAATTTATTCTATAACTATATTGGCACAAGAGAAACACCTAACTTTAATACGGGTGGTTTAACTGTAATGGAAAACTACAACTTGCTAAATGTTAGTGCCAACTACAGCAAAATTTATGAAGACAGGGTAAGTTTATTTGTAGGCATTAACAACCTAATGGATAGTGATTATGTTGATGTGTATGGTTTTACCGAAAAAGGTAGAAATGCTACTTTAGGTGTTAACTACAAATTTTGAGCAGGCTTTAATAAGGTTGATTTTATTAAGTAGTAGCTTCCGAAAAGGATAGTTACAAAAAATAAATCGCCTAAAAGAGTGTAGTGGAAAAACGGAATAGCTGCAGTATAACAAGCAACTAAACCACCTAAGTTTTTAGGGTACATAACTCCACTACCAAGCCAAACTGCAAAATTAGTTATTGCAAAAAATACTATAGAGCCTAACAGTGTTGCGGGAATCAATTTCTTTATTGAAAACTTCTTCCTCATTGTTAGGCCTATTAATACTACAATTGCCATAGCCCCATAAACAGCCCACATTGTGCTATGATAGCCAGCAAACATTCTACTGCCAGACATAAACATTAAATGCAATATAGTGTCACTTAAAAACAAGGCCCCAAGGGTAACCGCAAAAGCCCAACTTTTTTTAGGTAAAAATGCTGCTCCAAAAAGAGCAATTGCTGCAACAGGTGCAAAATTTGGTATTGGCAAAGAGATTAGTCTAACTAATACGGCCGCTACAATTAATAATAGTATAATTCCTGTATTGCGTTTCATTTAATAAAATTAAGCTTCAAATTTAATTTATTTAAATGTAATGCAGTTTCTATTTATGCAATAGTTTAATTTAGAATTTTAAACCGCATGCTTTTTAGCATACCTAAGCGCAAAAAAAATAATGAAAGCCAGCATCATAATATCGTATTACAAAGCAGTAGAAAACCTAAGGTTGATTTTGGCGGCATTAAATAATCAAACCGAAAAAAGTTTTGAAGTAATTGTTTCTGAAGATGATGCCAATAAAGAAACCCTAGGACTTATTGCGGAGCTAAAAGAGAAATATACGTTTAACATAAAACATACCTTTCAAATAACTGATAACGGATTTAGGAAAAATGAGATGCTTAATAAATCGATACAATTAGCTGTGGCACCGCTAATAGTATTTATTGATGGAGATTGCATACCGCACAATGAGTTTGTTAAAAATTATGTGAATGCATTTGATGAACAATCAATTTTAGCAGGTAGAAAGGTAAATTTAAGCCCTAAGTATTCAACGAAACTATTGGCCGATAAAAACTTGGAAAACTTGAAATGGCAAAACTTAGTTTTTACAGAAACCGAGCATATTAAAGATGCTATTTACTCACCGCAAGTTCCGGTGGCTATAAATTCAAGTAAAACCGTTGTGGGCTGTAATTGGGGAGTTTCAAAAAAAGCGTTGTTAGCTATTAATGGTTTTGATGAGAACTACACCATGCCGGGAATAGGAGAGGATACTGATATTGAATGGCGTTTAATTCAAAACGGATTAAAAGTAAAATCAATGAAAAACAAAGCTATCGTTTTTCATATTTACCATAAACGCTCTTATACCAATGAAATGGTTAAGAAAAACCGTGAAATCCTAAATAAAACCAAGGTAAACAATCAGGTAGTTTGCTTGAATGGCATTGAAAAGTTGGGTTAAAATTGAAACTCCTTTTTGTTATGCAATAGCAGTTCTGTTGTTCCTTCTGCTAAATGTTTTGATACCAATAAAAAATATAGCACCTAAAATGAGCGCACCAATTACGTAAATACTGTTTTTAATTAAGTTATCATTTTTAGTAGCGTGTTGACCTATTTGCAGACTTTCGTGATAGCCTCCAGCAATTGCCAATGACTCAAAAAAGGTCTTTTTTTCCAATTTAGACTTAAGATTTTGTGTAGAATTAGGCATGTAATCCATGTAATAAATGTTTCCATTGGCATAAAAGGCTTGTTCTTCCATATAATTGGTGTCCCCTTGAACTATAAAGTAAAATTCTCCCTTTAAAGCATAAAGCCCTTTTAAGTTTATAAAAGAGGTATCAATGACTTTTATTCCTTTATCCGTGAGGCTCGAAACATGCTTAATATACATTGTCTGAATTTTTTCAAATGAACGTATATTAAATTCGGTTTGAGTCATTTCGGAGATATCAACCTTCCAAAATATCATTTTTGATTCAGCTCCTTTATATGTCATGTATTTTGAAGCTCCTGAATTAGTAATTATTGGAGTATCCGGAAAATATACTTCAAAGGTTTCGTCTATGGATGCACTAACCCAATTTTGAGCATGTATTAGATTGGCAGTGAATATCATTAATATTACTAAAGGTAGAAATCTCATAGTATCCAATTAATGATTATTGCAAATTTATCATCTCTATTTCTCCTCTCTTTCTTTAAACTTTAATGAAACCGAGTTAACACAATACCTTAAACCTGTAGGTTTTGGGCCATCATCAAACACATGGCCAAGGTGACAGCCACAGCGCTTACATTCAATTTCAGCCCTAGTCATTCCAGCGCTTTTGTCTAATTTTTCATCAACATATTTATCTTCTATTGGAGCATAAAACGCTGGCCATCCGCTACCAGAAGCATATTTTGTTTTGCTATCAAACAAAGGCAAGTCGCAACAAACGCAATGGTAGGTACCATCATCCTTTAAATTCCAGTATCTACCGGTAAAAGCACGCTCGGTACCATCTTCACGAGCTACTCGGTACTCAATATCTGATAATTGAGCTTTCCACTCGGCTTCTGTTTTTACTACTTTCTCTAACCCGTCATTTTCGGCAACTTCTTTTTTTGGCTCATCTTGCATGGTAGTTGTATTTTGTGTTTTTGTGTTGGTAGTTGAATTAGTGGCTGATTTACCACACTGTATAGCTAACAACCCAATTGATAACATAACAATATATATATAGTTCATTTTTAGTTTTTAATTACATTAACCAAAGTACTTACGTATGCTTTGCCGTTTTCGTTTCGTGTATATACAATTTGTATTGTACTGTCAATTATCCAATGGTTAAAATGTATATTTTTTTTAGGATGCTCAGATGTACTTAAATTAGTCTGTAACACATTTAGCCTAAGTTGCACCAGCTCGGCCTGTTTAGCGTTTTCAAACTTCCACTCTTCAAATGCAAGCAGTGGTTTTCGTTCATACTCAGTTTTTAAAACAATATTGCTTCTACACATGTGTTTAAAGTATGGTTCTTCTTCTGGTCTTATGGCAGTTTTAGCTAAAACTAAATGCTGTTTAGGATATCCCTCTGTGCACTTAATTAGTCCTGTATGTTTATCATCTACTATAATAACATCCGCATCATTTAACTTTCTTAATACATTGGTAAAGGCCTCTGTTGCCAATGTTTCAGGCGGTTGCTCTCTAGTCTGCTCCGTTTTGCATCCTAGCAATAATATGGATAAAAGCACAATAACAGATAAACTATTTTTCATGTTTTAATTTTTCATGCCTTTCTAAAAAATCTTCAACTTGCTCAGCTCCTAAGCGTTTGGCAATAATGGTTTTGTTTTCATCTAATATGAATATTCTAGGATATCCAGTTAAATCATATAGCGTTCTAAAGTCGCTTTTATATTCAAAGTCAGCAACATGCACCCAATCTTCATGCATTTTTTCGGCAGTATATTTCAACCACTTCTCTTCTTCAGGAGTGCCGCAAATTGCCATAATTTTTAAGTCAAACCCTTTACTGATTATACTTTCGTAAGCAGGTACTAATTTTTTTGTTTGGGTTTTGCAATGTCCACAATCAGGATCATAAAAATACAGCATGGTATATTTGTTATGAAATTGATAAGGATGATGTTCTTTGCCCATAGCATCTTGTAACCTAAATGGTGGTGCTCTTTCGCCAATTAGTATTGGCTTCCACGATTTGGCTTGCGCTTGTATTCTAACCAGTTGAGCATAATCTAACCACTCCATTTTTTCTTTAACAAAGTACTTTTCTACTAAATGAACATATACTTTATCCATGCCCATTACTTTAGAATCTACGGTTTCATTTAAAAAATTTACCAAGTAATATTTAGTAATCTCTTTGCTACCGCTTGCCAAACCCAAAATACGTTCATAGGCATTTAAAACAGAGTCGGGTGCTTTAAGAACCAACTTTTCCATATAGTAAGTTACCTTATTAACTACAGAGGGTGTTCTTATCATTCTATCATCAGATAAATCAATGTTATCGAAATAATGATTTTTGTAATATTTAAACTTAAAGTTTGAGTCTATTGCACCAGCACTATTTTTTGGTGGTTCAGGCACTTCAATGTCTATATTAGACTTTATAATTTTAGAAACAAATAGTTCGGAGTTGTCTGTGATAAATTTTTCTTGATACTGAAGTATATCATTATCCAACTCCTTTAATAACTTATTAATGGCTTGCTTTTTGGTTGGATCGGTTTCTGACTGATAATTCTTCCGCAATGGCGCTGAGCTAGCTTTTTTATCACTTAAATAGTTGATGTATTTATAAAACTGTTCGTTTTCTTTGCTTCCAACTGTTGAAAAATCTTTTATATAATCTTTTTGAGAAGTGGTTATTGAAAATTCTTCTTCATCACCGCTTACAACAAATTCGAAATACTCGCTTTTACCAGGAAATACGAAAAGGTATAGGCCACCAGGAATTTCTTTATCTCCCTTAAAAACAGCTTTTCCATTATTAAGCTTTACTGAATCCTTAACTACTTGCTTGTTGGCATAATGGTGACCAAGGTAAACGGTACCTTCCTTTAAATCAGTTATATGAAAAGTAAATTTATAATCGGCTTTAGCTACAAAGCAGGCAAAAAATAGGCTTGCCATTAAAAGTGAAAATTTATTCATTACCTCACAAATTTAGTTTGATTTATTATTTAAAGATGTAATATTCTCTATATTTGATAGCACACTTATTAACGAATTAATGAAAGTAAATTGTTTAATATGTATCTTATGTTCAATGCTAATTCCATTGCAATTAGCAAGCCAAAGTGCAGAAGATTTCGATTTGTCAAAATCGATAGGTATAGATATTATTCCCCAATACACCACTTTAATGAATGAGCACGATAGCAATGCAGGTGATGACTTAAAGTTTGCTAATAGTATGGGATTTCAAGCGGGAATAAACTACACCATGGCTTTAAACCATTTTGTAGCTTGGAGGGCAGAAGCACATTATGCATCACATAATCAAGAATATACAGGCGTTATGGGAGATACCATGTTGGTAGCCAATACCAATCAACAATTTTTCAAACCTGCTTTGCTTTTACAATTAAGTAGCAATAGATACAAGAAATTTGCTTTCAACTTTTATGTTGGTCCTAATGCTTTGGTTTTAACTAGTTATAAAGATGAAGTTGAATTTAGCACCAATAATGTTTCTTATGGTTTTACAACATCAGGTAAAAATGTTGAGGTAAAACAAACAAATAATGATACAACACTAATGCTATCACATGCCGCATATACACCTGTTGACATAGGCATTGCCGCTGGTGTTGGGGTTAATTATAATTTAAATGAAAAGCTTGCATTGTCATTTAACTTTAGAGCAGATGCTGGTATGGGAGATGGTGAATATAAGCGTAGTAAATTTTTAAATAAAGATGGTAATATTTCGAACGCTAACTATTGGTTAAACTATGGTAGCAAATACAACACATGTAAAAATAATAGTTTCGAAAGCTGTCCTCCACGACCAACTACTACACGCATAAGTGCTGGTTTTCACCTGGGTTTGCAATATAAATTGTAGTTGAAAAAGTCATCTAAAAATTTCATAAAAAAAGCCGAATATCCTGGAGGAAATAAAGCGCTTCAAAAATTTATTGCACAAAACTTGAAATACCCAAAGGCGGCATTAATTGCTAAGGTTGAAGGCTTTGTGCTTGTGAAGTATTCGGTAGATTTTAATGGCATGGTTGTTGAATGTAAGGCTCTCAATAGCCTGGGACATGGTTGTGATGATGAAGCTGAAAGGGTAGTGAGCATGTTAAAGTATGAACCTCAAAAAAATAGAAATATGAAGGTATCAACCAAACATAAGTTGAAAATAAACTTTAAGCTACCGCCTAGTAAATCGTTGAAATACAACATAACGAAAGCTAAAAAAGCAAATTCAAACAAAAATGATACAGGTGAAACATTTGGTTACACAATAAATATCTAAAAATGAAAAAAATCTTTTACTTAGTATTAATTCCTGTGTTGTTTTTAATGTCTTCATGTGCCAAGCCATATTATATTGCCAACAGTTATAAAAGTAAAACGGCCAATCATAAAACAATAGCAGTATTGCCTAGCGAAATGGTATTTACTGGCAGTAAACCAATGGATATGAGCAAAGCACAACTAGCTCAATTGGAAGAAGCCGAAAGTAAAGCGTTTCAAACTTCTCTTTACAATCAACTTTTAAAAAGCACACATGCAGGTAAAAAGCAGTTTAGAGTAGATTTTCAAGCAGTATCTAAAACCAATAGTTTACTAACTGAAGAAGGAATAAGTATAAGAGATACTTGGAACAAAACACCAGAAGAGCTGGCAAAAATACTTAACGTAGATGCTGTAATTAGGGCCAATGTAGAGAAGAAAAGATATATGAGCGATTTGGCTTCTTATGGAATTAATGTTGCTAAAGATATTTTATTATTGTTAGGTACTAAAAATCCGCTAGCCTTGCTTGGTGCGGGAACCATTGATGATAAAACCAATGATATTAAAAGCAGTGTTTCAGTAATTAATAGTGAAGATGGTGCAGTATTATGGCAAATGGCTGATGAAGCTGAAGCCGATTGGAACCGCCCATCTAATGAAGTAATTGACAATATTAATAGAAGAATTGCCAAACACTTTCCGTACCGAGTAGGGAAATAGTAACATAAATATCAAGCAGGCATTTTAGCCTTCTTGTTTTACTATTGGCTTGCTATAAAAAGCTATTCTTTAGAAATTCTACTCAGTTTTTGCTCGTAACGCTCAACCAAAGCCGTTTCATTTAACTCTTTAGCAGCACCTATTATCTTTTTGGTAAGTGCCACATTCATGGTGTCAACCGAATAGGCAACCAACCATGTACTTAACCCGTACTTTTTATAACTATTGGCTGTTGGAGGATTGTCTTGGTTTTTTTTGCCCAAATTCCAACTATAATTTCCAAAATTATCTATTTCATCTACAACTTGCTCTTTATGAGCAGGCGCTAGATTTACAGAAACTGATTGATAAAAGGCATCCAAGCTTTTTTCGAAATTTCCACGACTAACCTCAGACATGCCCCAATATTGATAAGCGAAATCATTATCCTTTGATACAGCGTTAACATTTACAGAAGTTTCGAACCACTCAATGCTTTTGTTATACTGGCCTAATTGATAATGCATGTATCCAATAGAGCATGCTGTTATTCCGGTAGTGTCAAACGTATGCGCATCTGTAAACGATTGTATCGCCTTAATTGCTGTCTCCTTTCCTTCTTCAACATTACCAACTTCAAATGCAGACATTGCTTGCCTTTTCAATCGCTCTCCTTCTGCAAAGTCTTCATCATGTGCTAATTGATCTTCTGGACTTACTTCAATTTTTTTCTCTTCAAATGGATCTACCTCTACCTTTAGTGGATCAGGAGGAGTTTTTTTGTCTTGAGGCTTTACTATAGGATCATTTTTGGTAGGTTCTCGATCACTTACTTGTTTGTTTTTACAACCTATAAAAACCAACACCGCTAATACTCCTAAGGCCAATATTATTTTTCTCATTGTGCTTCATATTTATCTAGTAAATAAACCAAAGCCGCTATGGAAGCTGCTCCCATTGCTAACTCTCTTTCATTTACCATCTCCAAAACATCTGTTCTTGCATGGTGGTAATCAAAATATCTTTGCGAATCTGGTATGTAGCCAATTAATGGTGTTTCCATTTTTTCTTTAAGAGGGCCAATATCTGCACCGCCATAACCCTTGCCAAAATAGTTTAATCCATAATCTTCAAACAAAGCAGCATGTCCTTGTAACATTTCAACAAATTCTTTAGGTGCATCAGCCCCAAAACCTCTAGGAGTAAAGCCACCACTATCACTTTCTATAGCAACTAAATGCTTTTCATTTTTATTAGATGCTTCTTCTGCATACTTTTTACCACCAGCTAAGCCATTTTCTTCATTCATATAAAACACTACTCTAATGGTATGTTTGGGTTGATAACCAGCTGCTATTAACAACCTAGCAGCTTCTGCAACATGCACAATGCCTGCACCATCATCATGTGCACCTTCTCCTAAATCCCAAGAGTCTAGGTGTGCTCCAATTACAATGTATTTATCAGGATATTCACTACCCTTAATTTCGCCAATTACATTATGCGACAATACATCTTCATGGTTTTTGCATGTCATACGCAAATGCATCTTCAAATTAGGATTAGCTTTTAAAGCTTTACTTAAATTTTCTGCACCTAAAGTACTTACAGCAGCAGCTGGTATTTTAGTTTCTGCATCACCATAGCGCATTACGCCAGTATGGGGCTCATTGTCAATTTTTAAACTCATAGAACGCACCACAACTGCAATTGCCCCATACTTTGAAGCTTCTTTAGCTCCATTTACACGTTGACCAACAGCACCGCCATAAGCTCTAAACGTACTTATGAGTGTTGCCCGCATTGGGCGATTGTAAAAAACAATTTTGCCTTTTATTTTATCTTCACCTAATTCTTTTAACTCGGTCAATGATTTTACTTCAACAACTTCAGCCATAATACCTTTTTTACCAGTGCTAACCGAACCACCCAACGCACAAACTGCTAAATCACTAGGTTTTTTAGATCCTTTTACTGTATAGTAGGCAACTTCTCTTTCTCCTCTAGTCCATTTAGGTACCATAACTTCTTGCAAATACACAGGTGCTAAACCAAATGTTTCTAATTTCTCTTTACCCCATATTACTGCTTGGTCAGCTTCTTGGCTTCCGCTTAGTCTGCCACCAATATCTTTACACAACTCAGTTAGCGCTTCATATGCCTTCCCTTCATTTAATGCTTTGTCAAATATGGTTCTAATCATTACAGAGTCTTCTTGCGCAAAAGTAATTGGGCACGTAAAGGCAATAGTGATTATAATGAGCAGTACGTTTTTCAAATAATTCATTTTACAAATTTAACTAGCATAATTAAATACAAATTACAATGATTGTTAAACATCATATTTTTCAAGCACTTGAAGCAATGCTTTTAGGCCTTTTGAGTGAGGTGCAGTAAACTCCACATCCTTGCTAGTTGTTGGATGGTTAAATTTTATTGAGCTTGCATGCAAAGCGGTATGTTTTAAAAATGGGCGCTCATCTAAATTACCCGCATACCTTCTTTTTATTGATGATAACTTAAAGCTTGGCATTTTATTATACAATTCATCTGCAACTATTGGATGGCCAATGTACTTTAAATGAACCCTAATCTGATGAGTACGTCCTGTAATGGGCTTAACTTTTAGGTGGCTATGTGTAGCGAATGCTTTTTTAATTTTATATAAGGTTGTGGAAGGCTTGCCATTGTGTGTTACCAACATACCTTTACTTACGGTGTTTGCTCTTATTGGCGCATCTATTTGTGCAGATTCAGGATTGGGAATGCCAACTACAACGCACTCATAAATCTTTTCTACCGTTCTATTTTCGAATTGTTCGCACAAATTTTTGTGGGCTGCAGCATTTAAAGCGAAACAAATTATACCACCAGTATCTTTATCCAATCGGTGCACAGTAAAAATTTCTTTGTATTTTTTTTGAAGCAGCTTTTGTACAGAAGGCAATTTAACATCATATCTATCGGGCACTGAAAGCACGCCTTGTAATTTATTGATAATTACTAAATCTTCATCTTCAAAAATAATTTTGAAATACTTGTCTGTATTCATTTTACAATTTTTGCACTTTGGTTATCAAACTTATATATTTTAAATTTATATCTCCTAATGATACCATTTCAAAAGTTGAAATTGTATTGAACTAAACTTATAGTCATGAAATTTTTAAAAGGACTATCCATCTTAATTATGGTTTTAATGGTTGCGGCAGTTATCGCATACTTTGTGTTGCCCAATAAATATGAAATTACTCAAAGTAAAACCATTAATGCTCCTGTGGAAACGGTGTATAATCAAGTAGCTGATTTTAAAAATTGGGAAGCATGGTCGCCTTGGCAACAAAATGATCCGGGGATGAAAACTACCTATGCAGGAGCTGAAAGTGGAGTAGGTGCTAAATCTGATTTTATTAGTGGAAGCGGAAAAATGTCGGGCACACACATCCACACTTCAGCCATACCAAATAAAACTATTACCAGCGATCTAGCTTTTAAGTTTGGTAAAACCGCCAATCCTGCGGATAAAATTACTTGGACTTTTGAAAGTATTGATGATAATACCACCAAAGTAGATTGGAATTTTAAATGGACCATGCATGGTGCTATGAAATTGGCAGGACCAATGTTTAAATCTCAAAACTTAAAAGATTTTGAAGCAGGATTAAACAATTTAGCAGTGGTTAGCGAAAAAGCACCTAAACCACAGCCCAAGGCAAACTCCGTCTTAAAAAACCACAAGGTAGAAACATTGGAGCCACAGAAAGTTTTGTTTATTAAAAGAGATATACCATTAGATAAAGTAGGTGAGGTAATGAGTCAATGGTATCCTCAGTTGCAAGAATATGCTTCTGCCAACGGAGAAATAGTTGGTGCACCATACTCCGAATATTTAGGGGAAGATGATCAGTTAATTTTTCTACGGTTAGGTGTACCTGTAAAAGCAAAAATTAAAGAAACTGCAGATATGAAAATGGGGGAGTTGCCTGGAGGTAAGTTTGCAACTGTTAGTAATTTTGGACCTTACGAGTTCACTGGAGAAGCCCATGCTAAATTTCAAAAATATTTAGAAGACAATAACTATGAAGTTGATGAAAAAAGAAGCTATGGCTGGGAGGTTTATACGAGTGACCCAGCAACGGTAAAGCCTCATGATTTGGAAACTAAAATTTATTATCCGATAATGTAATTGGAGCATTCCATGTCCTCAAACATGAGCAATGACCGTTTATCAACTATACCGAATTTATGCACTACTTGTCTCTGCTTAGAACTGTGGTTCTGAAGAGGGAAAGTGTATTTCCTGGCCTCAGACATAAGAAGTAATGGTGTAACAGTAAACCCTATTTAAAACCGTCTATCGCCCATTATAATATCGCCCCATTCACCTAAAACACTTCCTTCTCCTTTTCGTTTGCCACCCATTTTTGGAATTACCGCCAACACGCGACTGGCCAAGCGACTAAATGGCAATGATTGAATCCAAACCTTACCAGGACCAGTTAATGATGCAAAAAATACACCTTCACCACCAAAAAATATGTTTTTAACGCCTTTTACAAACTCAATATCATAGTTTACTGTGCTTTGAAAAGCTACCAAGCAACCCGTATCTACATTTAACTTTTCACCTGGCAATAAGTCACGCTCAACTATCGTACCTCCGGCATGTACAAAGGCCATTCCATCACCTTCTAACTTTTGTAATATAAAACCTTCACCGCCAAACAATCCTCTACCTAATTTTTTACTAAACTCAATACCAACCCTTACACCTTTGGCAGCACATAAAAAACTCTCTTTTTGGCAAACCACTTTTCCATTAAGTGAGCTTAAATCTAGCGCTACAATTTTACCCGGGTAGGGCGCTGCAAAATTTACTCGGTGTTTATCATTGCCAACATTGGTAAATACCGTCATAAACAAGCTTTCACCAGTTAAAACGCGTTTACCAGCAGACAACATTTTATCAAAAAATCCTCTTTCTTGGTTGGTTCCATCACCAAAAATGGTGTTCATTTGTATTTGCTGGTCCATTAACATAAAACTGCCAGCTTCTGCTACTACAGCTTCTTGTGGGTCTAACTCAATCTCTACGCATTGTAAATCGTCTCCAATAATTTTATAATCTATTTCGTGTGCATTCATGTTGTTTAGTTTTTCTTAAACTAAAAATACACACACAATGAGCTAATAGAAAAATATTTCTACCAATGATATAAAATTTTAGATTGAAATAAATTAAACCTCCACTGCAGAGTTAAACTCGCTCGTTGTATGAAATGCCAATTCTGGATAATTGTCGATATTGGTTTTTAATATCCATTTACTTTCAGCTAAAAACACCAAGTTATCTTCTTTGTCCAACGCTAAGTAGTTTGCTTTTAAACGCTTAAACTCAGCTAATTTTTCAGCATTGTCGCTTGTTATCCAACAAGCTTTATAATAGTTCAAATGGTTTAAGTCGCACTTAGCTCGGTACTCATGCTCTAATCGGTACTTAATCACATCAAACTGCAATTCGCCTACGGTGCCAATAATTTTTGTGTTGCCTTGCAATTTGTAAAACAGCTGTGCCACACCTTCTTCCGTTAGTTGTTGCACGCCTTTATCTAATTGCTTGGTTTTTAGCGGATCTCTATTTACTACTTCTTTAAACAACTCTGGCGAAAAGCTTGGCATACCTGTAAAGTTTATTTCCTCACCTTCACTCATAGAGTCGCCAATTTTAAAGTTACCTGTATCATATAATCCAATAACATCACCAGGGTAGGCGCTATCTACCACTTCTTTTTGTGCAGCCATAAATGCATATGGATTACTAAACTTCATTTTTTTATCTAAACGCACATGTTTAAAAAACTTGTTGCGCTCAAATATACCCGAGCAAATTCTTAAAAACGCAATTCTATCGCGGTGGTTAGGATCAATGTTGGCATGTATTTTAAAAATAAAGCCGGTAAACTTTTTCTCTTCTGGCTCTACTATTCTTTCTTCTGCTTGCCTAGGTTGTGGGAATGGCGCAATT
>Ga0209828_1001803_pt1 | contig 18750 bp, 15 predicted proteins | sample MaitaG_FD_187429 | JGI IMG/M metagenome (GOLD analysis project Ga0209828, IMG submission 187429) | Marine algal microbial communities from Maine, USA - Maine_Asex2 metaG (SPAdes) (version 2) | ecosystem: Host-associated > Algae > Red algae > Unclassified | place: Maine, USA | collected 2015-01-05 | reverse complement strand
CGACGATTATCCTCTTAGGGGACGTTAGCTCAGCGGCAATAAACTCCCAAAAACGGCCGCTCGCGTTGGGTTAATCATAACATCAAGGTCGACTCTAGTAGTCTGGATATGGATATCCGGCCCATGGAACCTTGTCGCTGATCCCCAAGGCCAATTGACCGGCCTCCCATTCATAAAAAAGCTTATCCTGTAGAAGTTTTTGGATGGTCTCCTTTTTACCCGTTTCGTTTTTAGCGCGGCTAAACTCAATCGCGAACACCATATTTGCGTCCTTCTGTCTGCTTTCGGACAAGTAAGATGCCCCCAATTTTGAAGCCAATTCTGGTGATCCTAAAACCGCTATAGAGTTAATGACACAAGCGGTCGCCAAATCATCTTTTTCACCTAAAGCAATATTTAAAGCTTCATCGAATCGGCCCGACAAACAAACCTCACTCCAGATTTCTCCCTGTTGTCCAACGACCAATTTGGCATATTTTGTCGAAAATACTGGGTACCTTTCTTGTAGTAATCTATAGGGTGTCAAACTTAATGGCTTAGCCTTGAGGCGCTGCACCTCAGAGTTCGAAAAATTGTGAAACGAATTCTTTAAGCTATGAGACATATTTTTATGTTTCAAAATTTCGACAAGTCGAGCCTCTATCTCCGTAAAACCAAACAATACGGCAATATCGCGATGGAACTCTATAGCCGGAACATTTAGCCTCGTGTTCTCAAGGTGGTTTTTTTCAAATTGCTCGAGGCTTTTTGAAATCAACTCAAAAGCTTCCTTGGTATCTTGATTCATTTCAAAACCTTTGCGCGCGAGCTTTTACGATGTGATTGCATTGGAGGCATGAAATGTAAAATTCTCAGTTCGCCTCCTCATTGGGACTTTTCGTTAAAATCTGAGCGGCTTAAAATCGCTCCATAACAGCCGCTGGTAATGTTTGGGATTGCCGATGACGCCAGAGGCCGTTGTCGCCCAAAAACGGCCTCTCGTCAATGTCTGTCCAAAAGGCAAAGTTCAGGTTATAGTTTAGCTGAAGTTGAAAATATATTTTTAAGAATTTGAAAAATTTATGCAGGAAATTGATAAGCAGTGCTTAGACGCATTTCCAGAGCTCCTAGAATTCTATGGGATTGAAACTCTGACAGAAGCGAGTGGCATTGGATCATACATATTTTTTGAAGACTACTTTAACGCCTTTGTTGAAGATCATAAAAACAACGATTGCATCCTAAGAAGGGTTGCGGATTATATTGAGTGTAACGCTCAAATCGATAATTTCGACCTTCAAAACCTGATGACCATTGGTGTTTTAGAAGGCCTCGTGAATAGGGAGGTTCACGGAATAGCGAAATATCTAAAACCACAATCCAAGAAACTACTGAAACAAGCTGAGCACAGAACGAAAATCGACCGACATATTTGGCGATTAGATTGAAATTAGTTGTAAAGCTATCTTAGATTTTTTAACCTTGCATCAGCCGATAACGAGCGTCCTAAAATCGCTCTAAAACAGCCTCTGGTAATGTTTGAGATTCAGCACTCTCTGAGGCAATAAACGCCCAAAGAAGGACGCTCAAATTCCGACTCTTAAACCATCTTTATGCTCGAATCAAAATAGCGTCACGCTGGTGAACGACTTTAGCTAAAAACTGCATTGAACTCGCCAAGCGTTTCCTCAACATCAGCTAACTCGCAAGCATGTTGAGGATATTTACTCTTTAACCGATTTATCTCTTCAATAAATTGCTGGAAGCCATGATTGGTGGCCCGAGATTGCATGAACGCTTCGAGCATGCCAGCCGTAGCCAAATTTAAGTCTTTATCTTCTATTTGGAATATTTTGATAAGAAACGCTGCAACCTCTTCGACATCTAAGAAGTAAATAGCTGAGTAAATTTTAACGACTTTTTCTTCTAAGCTAGTTTCTTTTTTGAAAACCACCTGTTCAATATCCCTGAGGTTACATTCTTCAATTCGCTCATATATCATTCTATTGGCGCTCATTCGGCTTGTTGAATTGTACGGCTTAAGTCCAAACATAGGGGTTAGTATAAGTTTGTCTAACATTTTAAGTGCCGCATAGCGATCATTCCGCGCGCGGCTTAAACTCGCTCCAAAACGGCCGCTGGTAATGTTTGAGATTTCGCACTCGCTGAGGTCCGGTTTGCCACTGCCGTGGCCTTCTCAGACTAAAATCGATTCACTGGATCGATTTTTGGACTGCGTCCAACGTCTTCTAAGCCCCCTTAGCAGCTGAAACTTAATAAAGCGAGATGTCGGCTCAAGAGGAACTCTAGACCACACCACATACGACAGAACTTAGAATTTCATTTTCTGCAAAGCCCTTGCAGACCCTCATACTCAGGATAAGCCATTGGCGTGAAGGATTGACGCTTCAATTTATTACAATTTGAGGGTATTCTAAGGGCGGATTTGACGACGCCGTAGCTACCTAGCAGTTGAAATTAGACATGGCAGTTTGCGAGCCTCCTCCGAAACACGCCTACATGTTGATTTCATTTTTTAATCCTTGGACGTGTTTCGGGGATGCGTGTGCAGGTGTTGCCCCCCTACTCCGCAATCAAATGGCCGCGCTCATCCGTCAGCCTAAATGTGATTTGGTTTTGGACGCCCGTCATGGCAACGGCGCGGCCGGAGACAGATTTGGGGCGGAAGGTCCATTTTTGCACGGCTTTGATCGAGGCGCGTGCGAACATTTTATCGGTGCAATACGGCGTCCTTATGTTAAACGGCGAACCTTCTGGGGAGACGTCAAAGGCAACCTTGCAGTGACCTGATTTCTCAGCCCGCGGCGGCATGATGGGCACGGGCCGGAATAAAGGCTGCGCGTCCGTATCCGAGACAGTGATGATCATGTCTGTGGGTTTTATCACAGGTTTGTCGAAGGTGGGCGTATTGATATCCAGTGTTATATCGCCCTCGCCCGGCAAGGCGGTTGATTGATGCGGGAGGCGCGCAGGCGGCGGCGGAACCTTGACGGTTTTATAGGGTTTGAGCGCGGCGCGATCTTTCACGGGCTCGATATCTATAATTTCTGGATTAATTTCGTAGGTTTGGGCGGCGTGCCGGTCTTCGGCGACGAAATTCACGGCAATCATCTGCGCCATCCACAGCCCTAAACCCATTGTGACAACAAATGCCGCTCCGCTCGCCAGGGCGTAACGGCTCGTAGCGGATAAAGTGATATGATCTTGCATTCTAGTCCTCCCATTATGTTATATGTAATTATATAACATAAGTATGAAAAATGCAATACTGTAACACTGTAGTGGTTTAGCCTAAAAAAGCCCGCCCGGACAATCATCCGAGCGGGCTTTGAATTTTAAGGACCTTGCGAAAGGCTCGGCAGAGGCCGCCTATAACATTTTACCTTATTGAGACGGGAGGCTTACTCTTCAGCGCTCGCGGTTTTTTTGTATTTTTTATCAAAGTTGGCTTTGAACTGCATGCAATTCGGATCGTCAATTTTGAAATCACCGCCTTCAAAGATTTGCGCGTCATAAGCCAATCTGATCTTTGTCTCGCACAATTGCCTCACGATATCTTTCTCAAATTCACACCGATCAAGCACAGCTTGGCGCTCATTATTTATGAATTTAATCCATTTTTTCGCCTTAGAGGCTTCGCGGGAATTGCCCGGTACTCTTTTGTAGCCTTCAATCGCGTAATCACGCGCCTTGTTAATCGGCGAGGCGAGCATTTGCTCTGGCGTCATATCGCAAGTTTCACGTTTTTCTTTTTGGCCAACATCGTAACGACACGCCGAGATAAGCATCCAGGATTTACCGGCGTCAAAGCCTTTGTTAATGGCCTGTTTGAAGGCTTCTTCAGCTTTGCCGCATTGGCCTTCATTGTAGAGGGCTTCGCCCCAGTCGGCATAGTTCTTAGCCTGTCCGGATTGAGACGCAGCCCGCTCCAAAATCGGCAATGCGCGCTTGTACTCACGCGCCTGACGGAAAAGGTCAGACAATTGCACTAATTTCTCCGGGGAAGTTGAGATACGGCCTGCATTTAACTCTTTTTCAAGAATCTGCGCGGCTTGAAACGGCATGTCATAGAAGCTGTAGTACTGAACGACCTTCATCAGGTCTTGCTCGCTATTAAGCGCGCCGCCCAGATAAAGCATTTTGGAAACCTCAAAGGCCTCTTGTTCGCGCCCGCCATTGGCGAGCATGGAAGCCCAAGCATCCCAAAGCGATTTATCTTCAGGCCAGCGGTTAATCATCTGGCGTACAATGTCCGCCTGCTTACCGGGCTGTCCCAAATTATTATAAAGGAAGTTCAAAAGATCGTAATGCTTGCGCTCTTTCGGGGATACAGAGTTGAACCACCGCTCCGCATAAGGCAAAGATCGGGCATAATTCTCATCCTGAATCCAGGCTTGCATGATGAGCTCTCTGTGAGCGTCCGTTAGTTGGCCGCCTTGATTACCCCAGTTTTCGAGCATTTGCGCGCCGGCGCTGTACTGACCATTACTGATCATAAGCTGAGCAATATTTACACGAAGAGCGTCTGCTTCATTGGGCAACAGTCCCCCTGCATTAATCGCGCTTTCCCAAGAGCTTTGCGCTTGGCCGAGCTGGTTTTGCTCGTAATAAGCGGACCCTTGCATTTGATAAATAGTTGAGCGCTCATAGGCGTTCAGTTCAGGAAGCGCCAAAGCTTCGTTCAGCTTATTAAGGGCCTGTCCAAACTGGCTGGAGTTGATGAACTGCAGCGCGTCATTCACAATTTGACCCGCTTTAGAGCTAAACTGTCGCCCTTCAGCCGCCTGTGCGTGAGCTGTCCCCGTCGTGATTGCCATCATACCAGATGACAAAACAACACTCAGCGCGCTCGCTGCGAGGAAGTTTTTAAACGACATTTTTTTTACAGAAAGCATCAAGCTTATCTCCATATTAGGGCACAATATGCGCCGCGTTCATTTGCCGGATTCTGGTTAAACCAGCGCAGATTAGAGTGAATGCCCTATTCCGGAATAATTCTGCCGCGATCATCAGTGAGGCGGTACGTAATTTTGGTCTCAACGCCCCGCATAGCAACGGCGCGGCCGTCAACGATCTTCGGATTGTACTTAAACTTAGACGTTGCCTTCGTTGAGCTGCGTTCAAATACACGGCTTGAACAATAATAAGCGTCCACATTAAACGGCGCGCCTTCGGGGCTCACGTCAAATCGCATCAGGCAATGACCAGACTTTTCAGCCTTTGGCGGCATCTGGCCCGGGATACGAACCAGCGGCTGCGCGTCGCGATCACTCACGGCAATTTTAAAGCTTTGACGGTCAATTTTAGGCGCTTCAAACTCAGGAATAGCGCCTTCGAGAGAGGCAATCGCTTCGGTGGGCTTGCTCGCCTGCTGACGATCGATTTGCGGCGGCGGCGGCGGCGTAATCACTTGGCGAATTTGCTTAACCACGACATCGCGCTTCGTCACTTTGATGTCTTCAACCGTGGGGTTAATCTCAAAGTTAGCCGCAGCTGACTTCTCTTTCGCTTCAAATTCACCCGCGATAATAGCGGTCATAAACACAAAGAGACCCACTGTGACGAGAGCGGCAAATGGAATGCCGAAAATCCATCTAATTAAACTACCCATAATTCAGTCTCCTTTACTCTGTGGACACGCGGGTTGAGATCCCGAGGTCCTGCATAATTTCCTGAACATCCATCACGATTCCAACTTCTGCGTTTTTGTCGCCTTGAATGATGGCTTCCGCTTTAGGACTTTCGTCCCGCATCGCCATGATAAGTGGACGAATTTCGCTGACATCATAAGGCCGCTTGTCAATCCAGACCTCATTCTGTGCGTTGACCGCAATCAGAATAGTGGGATTCCACGGCTTGTCGGTGTCCGCGTCCGGTTTAGTCGGGTCAATCCCCGGGGTCTTCACGAACACCGAGGTGACGATGAAGAAAATCAGAAGAATAAACACCACATCGAGCATGGGGGTCATATTCAATTCGGTATCTTCCGACTCAATACTTGTACGACTACGTCTTGCCATTATGTTACCTTATCACAAATATATGCAATTTTCAATCACTTCTTACAGCTCTTAAAAATTGCGGCTTAACCCTGGTCTCGGAGAACTTCGATTTTTGTCGACAATCCTGCCGTATCGAGACCATCTTTCAGCATCACTAATGTATTATGGCTCGCGCCTTCGCTAATACGTAGAATGGTATTCGCGCCCGGCTTATCCGCCAAAAGACGTTCGACGGCGAGGGTCACCCGGTCACATTCCGTCCCGCGGCCATCAACGGCACAGCGATCATCGCCGTCCACAAAGATGGTAATCGCCGGTTTCGGTTTTGACTCCGGTTCATCCTCAGGCGGAGGCGGAGGCTGTGTCAGGTCAATCCCGCGTTCATCGAGGAATGTCGCCGTCACGATAAAGAAGATGAGCATGATAAACACGATGTCGAGCATCGGTGTCATATCAACTTCGGCTTCGTCGCTATCCTTTTTACGGTTACGTCGCATATCTATCCCAACTCCAGCTCATCCGCGAACCTTGCAGTTTCGCGTTTGGACCGCCGGTCCATATAGGTTGAAAAGAACAGACCTGAGAGCGCCGCAACCATACCCGCCATTGTCGGGATTGTGGCTTTGAAGACGCCGCCGGCCATAAGACGTGCATTTGATGACCCGGAAAGAGCCATGACGTCAAACACTTCAATCATGCCCGTCACTGTGCCGAGGAGGCCCAGCAGAGGCGCGATTGCGACAAGTGTTTTAATGATGCCGACATTGGTATCTGTTTTCACTTTAACCTGAGAGATCATCTCGTCGCGGATAGCATGTGCCTTCCACGAGGTGCGATCTGTCCGGCCACTCCACTCACTTTTAAGCCGTTTTTTGAGCGGCTTATGAGCGAAGAAATAATAGGCGTAGCGTTCGACGATAAAGGTCCACATCGCAAATGTTGCGATCATGATGACGAAGAGCACGTTACCTCCGGTCCCCAGAAACTCCTGGAGACCGTTATAGACGTTGATGGGGTTAAGCCATTCCATGAATGCTTACCTTTCCTACTTGCTCTGACTAACTAAACGCCGCGGGATTCTACGTGGCGAGCCACGATGCCTGCGGACTGCTCTTCGAGTGTCGACTGAACGCCGCGCGCCAGTGACGCACAGAAGGAGTGCAAGATGAGAAGCGGGATAGCTGCGATAAGGCCAAGCATTGTTGTGACAAGCGCTTCAGAAATACCGCCGGCCATCAATTGTGGATCGCCCGTTCCGTAAATCATCATAGCTTGGAAAGTCTTGATCATACCTGTCACCGTACCGAGTAGACCCAGTAGCGGGGCAATACCGGCGCCAAGCTTCAAGAGCGAGAGACCAAATTCGAGCTTCGGCGATTCTTTGAGGATCGCTTCGTCAAGCTTGAGCTCAACTGTTTCCGCATCTTTGGACTTCGAATTGTCATACGCCATCATAACGCGGCCAAGAGGGTTACCCTTCTTCGCTTTAGCGTTACGCTTTTGGCCTTTAACCGCCATAGACGTCAGGAACAGACGGATAATGTTTAAAATACCAAACAAAACGCCAACAGCTGTTAGAACAACAATGATTTTACCAATAAAACCACCTTGGTTAATCCGTTCGCGTGTATCCGGCACCCGCTCGAAGGAGGCTAGAAGACCGCCGCGTGTCGGGTCAATCGGAGCATAAACCATGCTACCGGCGCCGGCACTTGTGACAGCCGCCGCAGCGCTGTTAATCGCGCCGCCCGGTTGCTTAGGCAACTTAGCAAGGAAGATTTTTTCTTCGCCGTCTGAAGACGTTTCAGGAACGCCGTAGGACAGGAAGTCATTGCCGCTGGTTGAGAACACAGAGAACGGCCCGACGCGAGTCACTTGCTGCTCTGCGCCGTCGTCCACATTAGCGACCTTGGCCGTATAAGTTTCAACTTTGCGCTGCGCCTGAATTTCTTGCAGCATGCGCTGCCAAATGGCGTTGAGCTCTTCTGTATTCGGAAGCGCTTTGGACTCTGCCACGCGCCCGAGGACTTCCGTCCGGTTCGGATACTGAGATGTGATCAAGGAGCTATCAAGGATCGCTTTAAACTCACCCGCTTTAGAGCGAGCCAAACCAAACACTTCACCGAAATCGCCTTGCGCGTCTTTCAACTGAGCTTCAAGTTTATCAATACTACGCTGATTGCCATCAAATGTGCCTTGTACGCGGCGGGCTTTCGCCTCTAGCGCGTTAAGTTCACCTTTGGCTTGGTTCAAAAGGCCAGCTTGCTGGTCACGTTTCGAACGGAATGTCGCCTCACGGGCCGCATTCTCGCGTTCCGTCTTGGCAGCATCATTGCGAACTTGGTCCAATAAGGAGCCAACGGATGTGATTTGCGCACTCGCCGGAACAGCTGTGAACATAATCGCAGCTCCCATGACGGCCGCTGTAGTTTTTCCAAATAGTTTCATAGTGTTACTCATTTTTAAATCCTTACCCTATTCCCCGACCGAAACCGGTGCGTAAACGACTTCAGGGGCAGCTTCGCCCTTGGCCACACGAATAGCTTTGCGCATACTCAGAGCCCGATCACCGCCGAGCTGCTCCCAGCTTTTGCTCTCTTGATTGTAACGGGCAATCTCGCTCTCATCCTTAGTCATATAAACAAGGGATGTGCGGCCGAAGCGGAGGAAGTTCACAATATTACCGGGTTTCTCCGGATGTGTACCCTCATAGCTATCAAGACCCTGGCCGTATGTGACTTCAATTTTGAAGGCATTTAAAACCTGACGATATTGCTCAGCTGGAGACACGTCCGGATCTGCCAAAGTTTGCTTCAAGCGCTCAATGCGCGCTTTACGCTCGGCCAGACGGAACGGGATGTCCTCGTTAATGGAGTCTTCAACAGCCGCGGCCATTTTGAGCATCATCGGCACCATGCCCTGCTTGATGGTTTCAACGGTTGAAAGCTGATTATTGAGAGAGTTAATTTCGGCCTTTTGTGACTCCAGGAAGATATCCTGCTGGGCCACGAAGAGCTCGATATTGTCTTTTTGCTGTAAAACGGCGCGGTATTCCCGAGTCGCATTATCAGTTTCATCGTCAAGTCGCGCGACGCGATCTTGCGAGGCTGCACTTGCCGCTGTCGAAGCTTTAGCTGTACTCAGCGCGCTATCGAGCTGGCCATAGGCTGGGGCGGTGAACGCCGCGGCTATGACGCCGGCCAGCATTAACCGCTTGGCTGTTGAAATGTTCGGCATGGTTTCCTTCCAAGTAAGTTTCATTTTCATATTTAGTCTCTCCCAACCCCAGCAAATTTAGCTAATTTGGGTATTTTGTTGTGCGCGGGCGGCAGTAAGTCCCACTAATGCTGCAAACAACGCGGCTTGCAAATTTCAAAACGGCTCACTCCCAACAGCCGTCAATCCTTAAAGCTCGCGCCATTTACTCTCCCGCTATAAAGACAGGCGCCGTCACGACGCCCGGCGCGGCTTGACCTTTCGCGATACGGATCGCGCGTCTGACTTCAAGTGTTTTGGCAATTGATAATTTTTCCCACGCCTTAGAGACCGGGTCATATCTATAACTGTCAGCGGCGTCATATGTCATAAATACGAGGGCGACGCGGCCATAGCGTAAATAATCACCGTCCACGATACGCGTTGTTAATTCGTCAAGGGGCGCGCCGCGGTCAACTTCCTCGAGCTGTTTTTTATCCAGGCCACAGACGGCAGACTTGGCATCATCACGACACGCCGCCATACGCTTACCAGCATTTTCACTAATTGGATGAGCGCCGCCGTAAGCCTCCATCGTCTGGCCGTAACCGACCTCAACACTATAGAGACTTAAAGCCTGGCGCATCTTTTCCGCCGGAAGAGCCGCCGCGTCAGAGACGATGCCCGCCGCTTTGTTGAAGCGCTCGAAGCGCTCGCCCTGCTTAAAGGGAACATCCGCAGACATTTCTGTCTCGATCGCGGCAATCATTTTATCCATCATGGGCTGTACGCCCGCTTTCAAATCACTGGTTCCAGCAATTTGCGTCTTCAAGGAGGCTATTTCAGCTTCTTGATGCGCCAGAAAGGCCTCTTTTTGAGCGAGAGACATTTTTAGATTGGAAATTTGCTCAAGTAATTGGCTGTACTGCTCGGCCTTAGCATCCGCAGCTTGAGCCATTGCAGGAGTGCTAGCTCCAGCTAGAAATACCGCGCTGATAGTCAGGCGGGTAAATGCATTACGAGCGGCATGGGATATCACCAGTCACGTCCTCCACAAATTTCGTGCCGTCTTGTTAGCGCCAAGTCTTAATCACTTGGGGACTCCGCAGCACGTTAGTTATTAGTCTTCGCCTAAGGCTAACAGTCTAATTTACGTTAATCAATCGTTCATGGTTCCCAATTGTGGATTTTTTTTATTTTTTTATTTTGAGGTTGTTTTTTCCTATCGGGAATGGTTGGGGCGGCTGGGGTCGAACCAACGATCACGGGATCAAAACCCGATGCCTTACCGCTTGGCTACGCCCCAATAATTCTGGTGTTTCGCCGATAGAGCGCGGGTTTTATCCCCCTTCCCCTAGAATTGCAATGGCTATTTCGGGCTAAATTTCAGCGCGTCAAATTAGAACCGCTGAATAATAGCTGCACCTTCCCTATTGACGTTTTGAGTAGGCGCATTATGTGTATTCTTATCGTTTATCGAGAAGTATTCTTCGAGCGATAATAAATATTTTTTTCGAATGCTCTCATCCGGCACATTTTCCGGGGAATTTTAAGGTCAAAATAATGCGGCAATTTCTTCTTTCAACGCTCGGGACTTTCTTTGGTATTATTTTATTCTTTATCGGAATTATCTTGCTGTTCATCGTCTTTGGACTCGTCGCCGGACTCAAAGGCGCCTTCACCCCTAAGCCTCAACACATTTTGACACTGGATATGCGCCAATCCATTCGGGATCAGTCCTCGAATTCAAACTTATTCGGGAGTACGGCCCCCTCCACGACGGGTATTGTCCGCAAATTGCATGCTGCAAAAGATGATAAGAATATAAAAGGTCTCTTTATCCGCGCCAACAGCTTTGGCATGACACCGGCCACAGCCGAAGAGCTCCGCCTAGGCTTACTTGATTTTAAATCCAGCGGTAAATTCGTCATTGCTCACGCCCAGGGATTTGAAGGCACGTCCGTTATGCCGTACCTCGCCGTTTCCGCCGCAGACGAGATTTGGCAGCAGGATACAACGGGATTCGCGGTGGCCGGCATGCGCTCCGAAGCTGAGTTTTACGGCGGCGTTATGGAAAAAATCGAGGCCAAGCCGCAAATCATTCAGTTTCACGAATATAAGAACGCGGCCAACACGTATATGCAAAGCGACCTCACCGAGGCGCACAGGGAATCGACAACGTCTTATCTCACCTCACTCTATAATGTAGCGCTCAGCCATATTGCCGAAGACCGGGAGATGAGCGAAGACGCCGTAAAATCTGTCTTCATGGCCTCGCCCCACAGCGCGGAAAATGTACTGGCTAAGGGCATGATAGATATGCTGGGTCAATACGAAGAGGCCAAAGCCTATGCCCAAACAAAGGCCGGCGGCGACAAAATCAAGTTTAAACGCATCAACACTTATACTGTGCCCCCCAAATTTAGCGGCCCCGCGATTGCGGTCATTGGCGGCGAAGGCGCGGTCATGACCGGCAGCTCCTCCGATGGTAGCAATCCGTTCAATCCATCTGTCACCATGGGCGGCGATACACTTGCCAAAGCTTTTGACAGCGCGGCGAAAGATAAAAACGTCAAAGCGATTGTCTTCCGGGTCAGCTCTCCGGGCGGATCTCCTGCTGCGTCCGATCAAATCCACGCCGCCGTGGCCCGCGCCAAAGACGCCGGCAAGCCCGTCGTCATCAGCATGGGCAAATATGCAGCCTCCGGCGGCTATTACGTAGCGGCGAATGCGGACAAAATCGTCGCCATGCCGTCTACGATTACGGGATCTATCGGGGTGTTTGGCGGGAAAATCGCCTTCCGCGATACGTTCGCGAAGGTCGGGTATAATATTGAAGGCATCAGCGTCGGCGGTGATTATCTCGGCGTGTTTTCCCTGGATGAGCCGTTTACGCAAGGCCAAGAAGCTGCATATCGCGGTCAACTGCAAGACATATATGATGACTTTACGGGCCGCGTCGCAGCGGGACGTGATATCCCCATTGAAACCGTGCGCGAGATCGCTAAAGGCCGCGTCTGGACCGGCGCGCAGGCCAAAGAGCGCGGACTTGTTGACGAGCTTGGCGGCTTTATGAAAGCCGTAGAGGTCGCCAAGACCCTCGCCGAGATTGAGGACGGGGATAAATTTTACTTCAAAAAGTTCCCAAAACCCAAGTCCACATCCGAGCAGCTCGAAGAACTCTTCGGCGGCAGCGTCGAAGCCGCCAAGGAGCTCCAGAGTCTAAGAGAAATCCGTAGTCTCCCAGAGGTCCAAGCGGTTCTGCGGGCAAGAGCCGCAATGGAAGCGGGACAGGAATTGAAAGCGGATATTGGGTTGGTGGAGTAGAGGCGCGCCGACACTCGCGTCTCCAAACATTAGCCAAAGAAAAACCCCGCTCTGGGCGGGGTTTTTTGTTGCGTTGACTATCTTGTAAAACCTAAAGACCGCCCGGCCCGCAGTCGTTTTTAAGATAATTGATCATATTCGTGTAGAGCTTGTTCTTGTGATCATATGTCAAAGTATTCGAGAAATGGTCGGCGTTTTTAAGTTCAACATACTTGAAGTTCTTGCCTTCCGATTTCAATGCTTTCACATATTTATCCGCATGCTTGGGGGGTACGCGCTGATCCGCAGATCCGTGAACAACCAACATGGGAACGTTGACTTTACTAACTTCGTCAATCGGGCTGATACTACCGCTCCAGAAGCCAGCTTGCTCGACTTCGCTCGCACCGCTGAGCCGTGTTCTATAATAATTGAGTTGCTGATTGTTATCCGCAACCGCGGCTCCGGCAATGACGCATTGATAGATATTTGGAGACCGGGCTGCGGCAATTAAGGCCGCATAACCGCCGTAAGACCATCCAAACATCGCAACGCGATCTTTATCAACGTCGCCCTTAGAGATGAGATATTTTGCACCCCAGTCTTTATCATCCTGCATGAGCTTGCCGCCTTCGCCGCCGTCTATGAAGGCCGACTGGTAAAACTCCTGACCATAATTCGTAGACCCCCGGTACTGAGGCTGCAAGACCATGTAACCATTATTAGCCAGCAATTGCGCCCACTCATCATAAATAACCGTTTCGCTGATAAAAGGGCCGCCGTGAGGCATGACGACTAATGGATGCGGGCCGGCTCCATTGGGACGCGTTACAAACCCCGGAATTTTTTTACCATCGCTTGACGCGTAAGTTACATATTCAACTTTAGCAAGGCCATCTGCCTTTATCAAACCGTTGACACTGCCAAGTTTAGACAGTTTACCGTTACGATAGAGATAAAACGTGCCAGGATCTTTATCGGCTATATTTCTGACAATCATCGTATTCCCGTCGCGAGAACGGCTGGTGACAGATACGAGGCCAGCATTAGGAATAGACCGTTCCAATTGGCGCATCATCGCTTCTTCGGTTTTATCGAAATAATTGCGGTAGAACTTGTCTTTGTAGTAAGACACGCCAGTGACCTTACCAGGCTGTGACCAATCATTCGTATGCCGAAATGTGCCCCAGATATCGACATCATTATTGCTATAAACCTTTTGCCCAAAAGATTTAGAACTTAGATTATATTTCCATAGAGCTTGCTTATCCTGTCCATTATTAGCTCTGACATAAATCTGATCCGGATTGCCGTCTACTAGCCCCGCATAACTGAAATTTTCAAACGAATCCTCGCTTTGACGATAGTACTCTTTCCAGCCTGAACCGCCTATAGGACGATAATAAAAGATGAACTCATCGCCCGCATCTTCAGACGTAAACCGTGGATTACCCTGCGGATCGAACAGCACCCTACCATATTGACTACTGCCTCTCAAAACCAGCTGCTTACCCCCGGTCTTCAAATCAAGCTTGTAATAACTCGGCGCAACAAAGGCTTTGTCTCTTGCAAAATCTCCGACCTGAACCAAAATTTTGTCTGGCTCTTCCGCGAGGATATTTGCCAAATTCGTGAACGTCAATTTGTCATTGCTGTCGCTGTTTAGCTCTTTAAATTCTTTTGTGTCTATTGAAAATAAGGCCAATTTGCCTTTAAAAGTCCCTTGGTTGAACCCTCTAATTTTCTTTCGCACTTGCCGACGAAATGAAACGGTCATTTCTTCATTTGAAATCCAACTAAATCCTGTGATTTCCATTGATTTAGCGCCTACGCGGTAAGGCTCTTTAGACAAATTGTTGACCTCGTAAACTTCAATCGAAGGGTTACCTTTGAGTGATGAAATTTTCATAAAGGCAACGTATTTACCGTCCGGAGAAATCTCGACATTACTCATCGCATCACGCACAGACCAATATTCTAGCGGATAAGGTTGAGCTGCGAATGCGGGCGCTGCGGAAGGCAAAGCCAACACAGCCGCGAGTGCTGACATGGCGAAAAGACGAGCTGAAAATTTCATGTGGGGCCTCTTAAATTTAAATATGTAGTCCAATATAGAAAAAAAAAGGCGCGGTAGCAAATGCTCCGCGCCTTTATCACTGTTATTTGATTTTTACCCCAAACTAGAACTTTTTGGAAATTGTTGCGAAGAACTCACGTCCATCGTAATTATAACCATTACCAATCGCTGTGTTTGAGATTGCGAAGACTTCGGAACCGTCAACTTGCGGCGGAGCTTTATCAAAGATGTTTGTTACACCTGCACGGATTGTCATGGTGTCATTCTGATAACGAACTGACGCTGTATGAACATCCCAGGCTTTGGCGAAACCGACATCGCGGCAGAGCACGTCGCCTTGGCTAGGACCTGCACATGTATTCATGAATTCAAACCCTTGGCTCGCAAAAGCATCATCGAACTCGTCAATGCCGTCTTCGTCTTGCTCAACCTTACCGACATAACGGGCCTGCCATGTAAAGCGGAACTTATCGATATCGACGTAAGCCGTTGCAGAGCCGGTCCACTCAGGGAAACCAAACTCGCCCGCGTCTTCGTCGAAAGTCTCAAGACCATTATCATCAATGAAGAGGAAGTTACGGTTAAGAAGATGGTTGGCACGGACATTCAGTCCAAAATCAACCGTTCTATCAAAGGCATCAAATTCTTTATTGAAATCAGCATTGAAATCAATACCGCGAACAACTTCATTATCCTGGTTGACAAAACCAGCATTAACAAAATTGATCAACTGACGAGATCCAGCGGCACCATTTGTTTGAATACGGTCACAGAACGCACTCCGTTCGCCATCATCACGTGTGTAACAATCGCTAATGATAAATCCGGCACCGAGCTCGGTTACCGCATCCGTTACTTCAATGCGGTAATAGTTTACATTAAGATCAAAGTCGAAGCCGTCAAACCAAGGTTGCTCGAATGCAAAACCCGTTGTGAATGATTTGGATCTCTCTGCATCAACCTCTAGCGTACCGCCAGTAGAAATTTCGACACTAGAAATCTGCTGCGTATTTTGAAGTGTCGGGTCTGTACCGACACTGAATGGATCGCGTCCCTCACGGATACAATTATCAAAGACAGCTTGGTCACGCTGATCTCCCGCTGCCGTGTAGACGCCATTGACATAGGCATCGTCCGGAACCGCGCAAGGGTCAGTAAAAGAGTTAAATCCAGTTGCGCCGAGCAAGAAGTTTTCCCGTAGGTTTGGCGCTCTGAACGACGTACCGTAACTCGCTTTCAAGAGCAAAGCGTCGAATGGACGCCAGCCACCTTTAATAGAGTAAGTACCCGCAGATTTGTAAAACTCTTCATCTGTGAAACGACCGGAAATATTGAGGTCAAGCTGTTTGAAGAGCGGATAATCCGCGATGAGCGGGATATCCAGCTCGCCGAAAATTTCTTTAACTGTTTTTTCACCTACAGCGCCTCGGTCCTGTGTAAAGGCGAAAAACAATCCGTTACTCGCAACGGCGGATGGCAGTGAGTTGATTTCATCTTTACGGATTTCGAAACCGGCCACAGCACCGATAGGGCCTGCGCCCGTTCTGCCAATGTTACCTGTGATAAAGGCATTGAACATTGTCTGCTTATACACTGTATCGAAAGAGCGGTCCCCGAACACATAATCGCGTTCAGCTTGCGTGGCAAAATCACCAATCGCTGAACCTAAAACACTGTCTGCAAACAAGTTCACAGGCACGCACCCTTCAGTCAAATCAGCCAGAGCCAATCCTGGGTTTGCCAAAGCCGTTGTGTCACAAGGTGTGAGGGTAGGAGGAAAAAATACATTCGGATCGTAATCATCGGCAATCCCGTCGCCGTCATTATCCACAACCCCATCACCATTAAAATCTGCTGTTGGATCAATCCCCAAGGAAAAGGCAAGTTTATCTTCACGAATACCGCGGGTGTTGGCTTTACCATCCGCCTTTGAGTAGACGCCAGACGCTTCAAAGCTCCAATTGTTAAACAAACCGGCATTCATGAATGGAATGTCGCCTTTGACGCCGCCGACAAGACGCAGCTGCTCTTGGTCAACGTCGAAATTGTTACGATCACCAACTATGGACGTAATAGGCAACACAGGAAGACTGAACCCAGAGTTTGCACCGGGGCGGCCCAAAAGGGTCACCTCAGCCGCCGCACAGTCATTGTTCGCCAGATTACAAGGGTTAAAAGCATTCGACCCCGGAACCGTTGGAAAAATTTGAGCTGCAAAGCTGTTATCAGAGTTAATATTTGCATTAACGTACAGCGCTTCGAAGAACGGCGTAATATTAGCTTCGCCTTCCAGCGTATACTCACCAAAAGCCATCACACTGACGCGTTTTTGCTCACTAATGAAGTTATAGTCTTCATTCGCACCATTGGTATTAACGTCTTGGAAATCAACATCGCGGATGCCGTCGCCGTTTGCGTCAATATCTACGCCGCCAGCTGTTGATTCGCTATAATCTGTAATACCGGAGTTACCCTGACCTGGCTGATAGTAAACCGAGCCATAAGTCTGGAAAGGACTGAAAATACGACCTGAAATACCGGTAACTTTACAATCATTATCGGAAACAGTAACGCCCGGCGTTCTGGCTTCAACTGTCAAGCGATCACCTATACCTAGAGTACGGCGCTGACCATTCTCGTCAATTTCCAAATGCGTATCGCAACCCCGTAGGAAGTCACGGTCTTTTTGTCTGACACGGTCACGGAAATCATATTCCGCGCCAACGCCAAAGAAACCACGGTCAGTATTTTTACCCCAAGAACCGCTGACAGTGTAATCGTTACCTGCGCCCTGTTCGTTCAAATTGCCTGATCCGAAGACTTCAAAACCTTCAAAGTCTTTTTTCAAAATCACGTTACCCACACCGGCAACCGCATCTGAACCATAAACAGATGACGCACCATCAAGTAGGAGGTCATAGCGGTCAATCAATGAACCCGGCAGCAAGTTGATAGACGGGCTCGTCGGCGCGCCCTGCACACCCGCAGGCGCCATACGGCGACCGTTTACAAGAAGAAGTGTTCTGTCAGCGCCAAGACCGCGAAGGTTCAATGTCTGTGAGCCCGGACCGTTATCAAGGACGAAACCTTGGAATGTCGCATCAATTTGCTGACCCGCAGCAGATTCGGAGCGCTGTAGGATTGAAGCTGGATCAAACAAACCTACATCTTGTGAGATGTCTGTTGTAATGACCTGCAACGGAGAAATGCTTGAGAATGTATCCCGCTTAACCCGTGACCCCGTAACAACAACTTCGTTGTCGCCGGATTCAAATTCATCTTCGTCTTCAGTCTCTTGAATCAGCTCTACGCCGTCAATAACCTCGTCAGATGACTGTGCGTAGGCGACGCCGCCCAAACTCATCATAAGTCCCGTCAGCATTGATGTCTGTAAAAGACGTGTCTTGTCAATAATACTCATAGAAAACCCCTTCGAACTGGCTCTGTAATTAAATCTCACGGGTTGTCTCCCGAATTATTAAAACTTTATGAACATTTTGCGACAGACCTCAAGAGTAAATATTAACGAATGTACACATAAACTAAGTTTGCATAATTACTGTTGCAATTTTGCAACGGCGACTAAAAACGAAGACTTTCCAATTAGGTCGCAATAGTAAAATAATTTTCCCAAAACTGCTGTTTTAGGCCCTCATTCCTGCAAGGGAAAGTTATTTGGTGCACCACAGAGAAAATATTTTCCAGTTGACGTATATTTTTTTGACAGCCTCAAAAACACCCCAAACCGACCATATTATTTATCTAGCCAGACTGTATAGTGGCCGCTAGGTGTTGTCTTAATGATTTTACGTAACGATTCTGAACGTGTAGCGCAGGCGGCCGAAGGTAAGACCTTTGGTAAAGCGTGGCGCGCGCTTGGAAACTTTTTTATAATCCAGTCCAAGGCCCCGTTTAAGGCTACGAAGACGTCTGTTTCGGGCCTAAGATACCATATGTCGCTTAAAGCGCGCACGCTCATGAAGCGCTCAAATTTTACAATCGCGTTCACCCCCAGCCGCCCCCGGCCCTCGCATCTGATTTGGGGCGTTAACCGCCGTGCGGGCGGACGCCTCATTAAAGATCCCCATAAAGCCGATGCTGTCTTCTTTTTTGAAAACAAAACCGCCCCCAAAGCTCTGCGGCGACCTAACCCTCTGGCGCCGGGCTTTA
>Ga0209828_1001802_pt1 | contig 18751 bp, 7 predicted proteins | sample MaitaG_FD_187429 | JGI IMG/M metagenome (GOLD analysis project Ga0209828, IMG submission 187429) | Marine algal microbial communities from Maine, USA - Maine_Asex2 metaG (SPAdes) (version 2) | ecosystem: Host-associated > Algae > Red algae > Unclassified | place: Maine, USA | collected 2015-01-05 | reverse complement strand
AAAAGCCCGAAACCGCCTACGAATTACCCACCATACCCCGCGGCACACAACTGGGTACCGTTAATGGCGAAATAGGTATTGACATTATATTAAACAAGGGCGACTACTATACCGAAAGCGATGCCGACCTCTTTCAGTTAAATTTGGCTTATGCCAGGGCAGCCACCGGAACCATTAAACTAAGCGGCAACAACTTTTTTAAAAAACGCCAGCGCGAAATGGCTACCCAATTTATAGATGTAGCCGCTTTTTATGGCTTACACGCCAACGGGGCCGGTAAGGTTTACCAGGCTGCCAAAGCAACAGCCCTTACCAAAACCGACGATATTTATAAACTGTTAAACGGCTTTAGCAGCAAAAACACCACTTACATATACATACAAGCCAACCGCCAGCGCAGTTATAATTTTTACAACAACTATACCACGGCAAGCGACAATGCCAACAATATAAAAATAGGCAAACCCGGCGATGCCACCACCGAAACCACCTTTGGTAACTATGGCTGGCCTATACACCAATACGAACCCACTATTACTGCCAGCAAACCCGCTGCCTTTGCCTTGCAACTCATTACCGATAATTACCCCGACGCCGCCCTTTATGTACATACCGGCACCCTGCTTAGCCAACACGAAGAAAATTTTGTAAGAAATACCAACCTCTTACAACAAAATACCGAAACCAACCCTGTATATACCAAACCCATTGAGTTTGCGATATCGGCAAGTAACAAAAAGCCTATTGCTGCTTTTATAAATATACTCTACGAAGGTAAACAAATGACTGTTGAACAAACAGCCGAAAATGAAGAACTAAACACAGAAGATTTAATATTAAAAGATATTGATGATGTTTTTGGACTGTTGGATGCTAAACCTGTAAATAGACCACAAAATGAACAACAATTACCAACAATTGTTGATGATCAATTCCAAATAATTAATTTCCCAATTGAAACAGGAAATAAAGACATTGGAATAATAAAACATCAAATAATAGAAGATCGTATTGAAACCTATGAAGAGGATGAATATTTAGGTAGGTTTACTTATGAAACCTCAATAGTCAACATGAAACGAAAAACATCTATACCTTCAAAAACAAAATCAGCAAATTTTGATAGCTCTAAAACGAATAATCAAAATCTCAATGGACACTACCAAATACAATCTCCTTATTACCTGAGAATTAAATCATTTTACCACTATACTAAAAGTATTAAAGGCTTAACCATACAAACTTCAGATTTTGGAAAACCTTCTAAAAAAATATTAGGACTAACAAAAGCAGAACTCCAAAGACTTAAGGCCAGTATTTTGGATGAAAAAACATACAATCATAAATTATATTTTAATCACATTAAATATAATGGAAGTGAGGTGCTGATAGCATCACAAAATGTCACTTACAAAGTATTCGAAATTTTAATAATCGCTGAAGATGTTGAAGGGAATCTGAAAATTATTAGACCAAATAATGAAAATGAAAACACAGAATATGTGCCAATAGAAGTCTATACAATTGATGAATTATTTATTTTTTCAAAAGACTACAGCGAATTTGAAAAAGATAATTTCATTAGATATTCATATATAAAATTGGAGGTTTAATGGGGAAGAAAAAGGTTAAAGAAGCGGTTATTTTAGAAGATGGTTATATAATTTATGTTGATGAGATTAGTAAAGCAGATAATTTCAATCCGACAGAAACTGATATATTATTTTCCTTTTCAACTGGTAGGGTTCGTAAGTTTAAAGGAAATCAACTTATAACAAATAACGACTATTATTTGTCAATATACGATTCTAAGACAAATGAATTTTCAGGGTATTTTCCTGAACTCGAATTTTGGGAAAAAGAAACATTGAATGAAAAAGGAATTTCTACTATAAGAGATGTAGGTGCTTACGATCTAAGATATTTTAATTTAGTTGAGGGTATGGGACCTGTTTTATTTAGTCATAAGCAACAGATTGAAGATGACACCAAAGTCTTTACTGTAATCAAGTATATAAAATGGGAAACAGATAATGAAGGAATTGTAAAAGCGTCATACCGTACTGCTGTAAGAAAGTTTAACTTCAAAAATCTAAAGTTCCAATACCCAAATCCGGATAATTTTAATGTGTTTAAAAACCGAATACTATATAAAGATGAACCCCTTTCATTTTTTGATCTTAATAAAGACTTTGATGGATTTGAAGAATTACCATATATAGACTTGCCAATAGAATCATTTTTTATAGATTACTTCATTCATAGTCCATATCTTGATCGCACATCTTTAATTACAGATGTAGTTCATTTATTTCAGCAATTAGTTTTTGATAATAAAGATTTTAAAAAATATCTTATTGATGAAAACTTATATACACCTTTTCAACATCACTTCGATATTGTTTCATTTGGGCCGAAATCAAATCCTAATATTACAGAGGAACAATATGACGCTACATATACAGTAGAATATTTTAGTTTGCTCAGAATTAGATTAATAGAGTTTAAAGAATGGGTAAAAGGGGTAGCATTTAAACCTGAAAATCTATTTAAAAATTTTTGGTCGAAGCCTGATAAGATTGATTTTTTAGTACGAATAGTTGGCTTATTCAATGATTTAGAATTAAAAAAATTGAAATATGATACGAAAGTGCAGTTGTTGAAAGATATGGTGAAAGATAACTATAAAATAACTGGCCAATGGAATCCTTTTAGTACAAGTTTAGATTTTTCTGAGGAAGAAGTTGTAGTTAAAATTGTTAAAGCTATAAACGATGTTAAAGCTAATGATTTTTTACTCTTATTAAGTAAGCCACCAGATTTCCTGATCACCACCAAAACATTTTATCAAATATTGTATGATGAAATACAAGATACTTTACTTCTAAATGATGATGGAAAAGGAAATGGAGGCCAATTTGTGAAAAAGATTTACTTCTTATGGTTACAGAGTAAATACAATCCCGCAAACAAAAATATTGATCCAGACACTTTAGTAAAACACGAATATACTAATTACAATGCAAGCCATCAATTTCAGAATAAAAAGGCGAACGGACCAAAAAGTTTTGATGAAACTGCAGCTCCTATATTAATTCCCTACGAATCAGAAAAAAAACTTTTATGGTATGATGACAATTTTAATTTTCCATTTAAAGAAAGCCATATTGTTGCAATGCACGAAATGTATGAAGAAATTGATGAAAGCACGTTAGATTATTTCTTCTCTTTAGTTTCTCCTTTCAAAAAAAAACCAACTAAAAAATATGTTCCTTATGGATTTTATAACATTTTCACACCAATATCTATTGTTAGAACTGGTAAATTAGATACTATAATTGGTATTCCAGTAGGAGCAAATGTTGATACACCTTGCGCATTAAATGATAAAGATGATGATGAAGAAAATAAAAACCTTATACCTATATTTTACCTTAAATATGTTGATGATTTAGGAGATTATAGCGACTTTAAAGAAACCATAGGAGTTGTAACTGATGTAGTACTCACTTTTGCAGGAGGTATTGGAATTTATAAAAATTTGGCTTCCGGTGGTTTCAAAGTGTTAAGGAATTACTTATTAAAAGGTATTGATAAAGCAGCTGCTAAACAAATTTTAAAAAAAATAGCCTTTGAAAGTTGGGAGTTGCTATTAGAAACTGCTTCTTTAGCATATTCTATTTATACAGGTGGGTGCGCCATATACAATGATTCTCCTTGTGATCCACCTAAAGAAGGATCTACAAATTATAAATTATATAAAACTTGTGAGGCAGTTAATAATTGGTTATTTTTATTAGAAATAGTTACACTCTCAGGTGACGCTTTAGCGAAAAAATTGTTCGAAAAACAAACTCGAAAACTTAATCAAAACATACCCGCAATTAATGATATCCCAAATGTACTGCCTGATGATACTCCAAATAGAAATGAAGTAATAAAAAATTTAACAGATCTAAAAAAGAAGGTCAAAAAATTAGACAAATTAGAAGCAGCAGCAGAATCATTTATAAAAAAATTAGACAAATCAGTTTCAAATAAGTTAGACGAACTTAATATTGATATTGACGTAAGAATTGCCTTTTTTGAAGATTTTGAAAATGCATCTCCTTCCTCAATTTTAGAACTTGGTGAAAATAAAGCTATAGCTGTTGAGCGTTGGGCCGATTTGTTAGATAAAAAAGTTATTGACAGGAAAGATACTAAAATACTTACCAACGATACCCTATACCAGCGTTACAGTAAAGTTTATAAATACGATAAATTAGTACCAGAATTAAATGCTCTCACAAAAGCCAATCGTCAACGGTTTTTAAACAACTTTGCTGACCAAAGCGATGATTGGTTTAAGAAACTTGCTGAAAAACCAGAAGCTATTGGAAAGTGGAATAGAATGACTTCCGAGATGAAACTTGTAGCAAAAAATAGACCGGACGTATTTCTATACCGCCTTGCAGATCTTCCCCCTGGAACAAGGTTTTATAAGTTAAAGACCAACTATGTTCTTCAAGCACCCAACAGAAGTGTTAAAGTGGCAAAAGGAGATGGACATGTAACAGTTGAAATGCCGGGAGACTATTATTTTGTTGGAAAAGAGGTAGAATTAGATGGTTTCGATTTAAAGAAAGTTATTAAAATGTATAAGGACAGTGAGATTTTTTACAGTAAATACCTGAATAATTATTGGATTAAACTTAAAAATCAACATAAATATAAACCAGCTAATGCTGCTAAAAACGGTTATCCTGATATACCAAGAAGTGATTTTTTTGGAAGAGGTACTGGAGGGCCAAACTTTGAAGGTCTAGGCCTCTACATGACAAAAAATGATAAAAATATAGACGTTCTAGGTAACGGCGAATATCATTTAGTGGAAGGAAAACTGAAAGGGGATTATACTATGAGCGATATAAGTAAACGCTTGGATGACATAAAGGGGAGCATTAAAGTACCTATATCTGGTGATCCGAAATATGATTTTCGCAACTTCTGGCACTCAATAGGTGTTGATTATAGAGACGGTGAACTTATAGCTACCAAACTAAAATTTGAAATACATCATGTCGATAATTTAATTTTTAATAATTCAACCAATAGCCTTGAGATGTCAATTCAACCAGTTTATAAAAAAGCTCATTCTGCGACTAAAAGTCATAAAGGTGCTCATGGAATGTATTCAGAAATGATTAAAGCAGTTGGAGATTAATTTTAATAAAGAATAAATAAATATGGAATTTGAATTTGAATTTGAAGCAAAAGGCCCTATTACAGAGCCTGATTTGAATGCTTATGAAAAACAAAAAGGATTTGTTCTTCCAGAAGAGTATCGTTTGCATATGTTAGATTGGAATGGGGGAGGAGTTAATATTCCTTTAAATTATAAGGACGAAGATGGGTTTGAATTAGCATTAAGTAGTTTATATCCGTTAGCGAATGACATTTTAACTTTAGTAACGGTAAATGATATGTTAGAACATATTCTTCCCGAGGGGTATATAGTAATTGGAAGTACAAGAGCCGGATTGGATATCATTATATGTGTAGAGTCTGGTGAAAAATATGGAGAAATAAAGGCTATGAGAGAAACCTCTGAGCTTATCTATATAGCGCCTTCACTAACCCAATATTTTAATCAATTAGTAATTGATGAAGATTATATTGATTAATTTATATCGATCAATGTTCATAAAAATCCTTCGCTTTTTTTAATGAAGATGAAAAATTATAAATCTAATGCCAAACAAAAATAACACAATACAAACCAAACGTTACTACCCGCGCTTATCTTCTATACTAAGCATAGAAGATATACCCGATACCTTTGGCTTTGTTAAAGATGGCATAGATAAGTTATTTAAAAAAATTCATTATAAAGACCTCCAGTACAACAAAAGCCCCCGTGGAGATGCCGCTTTTTACAGCCTCTCCATTATTTCCAAAAAACGTTTGGCTATAGAAGTACCCGGCACCGGCATCTTTTTAGTCCTCAATCCAGATGTAGAGGATAATAATATTTCTGCCTTCCCCATTACCGTTGAGTACGAGTGGAAAGTACTGGCGTACCTCCGCAGTTTTAATTTACAGCAATTCTCCTTTGCCCCACAAGATTTTTTCCAGTTAGCTCTGCGTGTATTCAACCTCTCCGAAGAACAAGCTATTGCCAATTTCATCAACACTTTTGTAGAACCCATTAACGTGGCAACCACGGCTTTACAGCAGTTTGTAAAAGATGTAAATAAAGCACACAATTTAAACATCCCGGCGCCAACAGTAGCCACCAAAATATCAGATATTGTTACTCAAATATATACCAAGTCTGGTGAGTACGCCACCCTTATCGCCTTTACCACTTACATTGTCCAAAACGATTTACAAGAAACCAAAAACAAACTCAACAAATTTTTCCGTTCCTTAATTCCGCAAGATATAGAGGAGTATATTAAAGATATTTTAATACCCAAAGCAAAAGCAAGCCTCACTTTGTCTGCCGGTATGGAGTTTCCCCGTAAAATGCTCATCCCTGTTTACGATAAAGATGGTAAACATCCTACCAATGATCAATTAACCGGCGAACCTTTTAGCGAAATAGCTGCCGATGCCAAGGGCGACCCAAAAGTAATGCTCACTTTCGGCGAAGCATTGTTTCATGCCAGCACAGAAGAAGGTTTTGGCTATACTATGGATTTGGTGCTCAACACCACCTACCCGGCTATGATTGGCAATACCGGGCTTATTATCGACATTCAAAACATTAAAATTGACCTTAGCAAAAAAGAAAACATCTTAGAAGCCGATTTAGACAACCGCTCCCCCGATTTTATCGGTGCTTATATTGAAGAAGCAGCTATCATTCTGCCCCCAAAATGGTTTAAAAATCAAGACAAAAATACAATCTTAGCCATTATTGCCCGCAATATGTTAGTCGGCACAGGCGGTGTAAGTGGCAGCCTCGCCTTAGAAGCCATTGGCGCAGGCGTCGATAGCATCCTTTGGGTAAACATCGGCAAAGCAGATGGTTTCAAAATTGGCTTTGAGTCTTTTGATATTGAGTTCAAACAAGGGCGTGTATTAGAATCCAACATTAAAGGTGCTTTACAAATCCCCAGACTAAAAGATGCCAATAACAATATAGCCAGCATTGAAATTAGCGGGCATCTGGATGATGATGGTGGTTTTAACATAACCGCCTCAGAGCAAGATGGCTTTGCACCCATTACGCTACCCAATGTGTTGAAATTACACATTCAATCATTAGAAGTTGGCAGAGAAAGCAAGGATGAACCATTTTATATTGGCACGGCTTGCGATATTGAATTTACCAACCAGGTCATTACCAAAATTATAGGCGATCAGCGCATTAGTGTGGAGCGCCTCCGCATTTACAGCGATGGCAGTTTCGAAATAGAGGGCGGAGCCATTTCCGTACCTACTAACTTTACCTTACGTCTTGGTCCGGTAGAAGTTTCCATTACAGGCATCAACTATGGCTCCACGCAAGAAGAGCATAATGGTGTAATGCGTAAATACAACTATTTCGGCTTTGATGGTGGCATAAGTGCGGGCAACATTGGCGTAGAAGCACGCGGAGAAGGCGTTAAGTATTTCTTTACGGTTGATGGTGGTGATGACTTTCACTCTTATATAAAAATAGCCACCATTGAGGTTGATTTAACCATTCCGGGTAATGCTTCTGCTTCATCGGCAACCGCTATTATAAAAGGTTGGTTATCTATCAACGAAACAGAATATGCCGGTGGCGTAAGCCTTAAACTGCCCAAACTAAAAATGGCAGGTGGTGCCGATATGCGCATGCAACCCAAACCGCCCGCCTTTTTAATTGATGCACATCTCGATATTCCAACCCCAATTCCGTTGGCAGCAACTGGTTTGGGTATTACCGGCTTTAGAGGCATCGCTGGCTTTAAATATATTGCAGAAAAAGAAGCCGTAGGCTTAACGCAAGAAGACAAATGGTACGACTATTATACCTATCCGCCAAGAGGCATACACGTTTCAAAATTTAATGGTCCCGATAAATCGAAAAACGCCGAAAATGCTTTTAGTCTGGGGGCTGGTGTAACCATTGCTACTTTAGGCTCAGGTAATATTATTTCATTGCGGGTAATGGCTTTTCTTTCTATTCCCAGTATGTTTATGATAGACGGCAGGGGCAGCATTATAAGCAAAGAATGGGGTTTAGATGATAGTGGAGAACCGCCGTTTTATGCCTTTTTAATTCTATCAAAAGACGGAATAGAAATTGGCGCAGGTCTTGACTTTAAGTTACCTCAGGATGGTAAAAACAAAGGTAAAATTATTGATTTAAATGCCTATTTAGAAGCCGGCTATTTTTGGAATAATCCTGGTGGTTGGTATTTAAACTTAGGTACCCGCAAAGACAGAATTACCGCAAAAATACTAACACTTGTAGAAATGGAGAGCTTCTTAATGATATCGGCAAGCGGTATTGAAGCCGGGGCAAGGGTAAGCTTTGAATTTAATAAAAAATTTGGACCTGCAAGGGTAAAAGCCTGGTTAATAGCCGAGGTGGGTGGTTTTATTAGTTTTGAGCGACCACAAATTGGTGGCTATATGTCGGTAGATGGTGGTGCAGAAGTACGGGTAATGGGATTTGAAGTCGGTGTATCTTTAAAAGTAGTTTTTGCAGTTGAGGCAGCAAAACCATTTTTAATTTATGCCGAAGTACGCGTTTGCGGACGCATTAAAATACTATTTGCCAAAATTAAAGTTTGTGCTACCGTTAAAATTAAATGGGAAAAAGATCGCCATTTAGATAAATCACCAATACCACCGATTCCAAGAGATAATATTGACACGTTAAATGGAGCAGTTAAGGGCGTGCATATGCTTACCGGTGAAAGCTTCGATTTAATTTACTTTAATAGTGGAAAGGGAACTCTCGTTTCGCCAAACCAAAATGATCCAAAGTTCAATACAGTTAAAACTGCCATCATTCCTTTAGACACTTATATAGATATTAAGTTAGATAAATCGGTGATGCAGGATAAGGGTAACCCGGTTAACATAGGCAGCTATACCAATCCACCCGAAAATTATGAAGACTTAATACCTCCAAAGAAGGTAAATCGACAGGTTTTACATCGTTACCAGATTGTAGATATTAAAATAATGGCTGCCCAGGATGGTGCTAAGGATTGGGTGGAGTATCATCCTTATGAAGCCGTTGTAGATAGTGAAAGAACTGACTTAAACGAAATACTTAAATTACCGATTGGCCATTGGCAAAAAGCAAACAAAGAATATAATGCGATTAGACTTCTGGCTGACTCTCCTTTTTCGTATGTCGAGCAGGGGGAGCCGGGCTGGTTTGTCCCGGAGCAATTGGGTTTAACGCCTTCTACATTGTTTTGCGAAGGCAAGCAACGAGCTGCAAAATGTGCCAATTGGTTACATACGCCTTTAAATAAAATTTACAGAACGGCTAAAAGATTTCCTTTCTACCACGCACATCAAGACCTGGCTTTCAACGTTTTACAAGGCAGATCTTCTAATGTAAAAGGGATTGTTATTAATTCAAACGCTAAGGTGGTAAACACTCCAAATGCTTTTGGCTATCAACAATCTTTAGAATTTGCCAATACGAGTGCCTTAGAATTTAAATTACCAAAAGCCTCTTTACAAGTAACTTTAAAGTTAAGCAGTACGGCCCAAAAAGTCAATGTAATTTATTACAAAACCTTTATACCAGAAAACGGCTACTTAGTAGAATACGAAGAAATTGAAACAGTCACCTATACCCGCGAGCAATTAGCCAATAGCGAAGGCATTACTTATGCCACCGATGTAGCCAATTTAGTTAGTAAGATAAAAATAATTCCTGTGCTGGGTGCAGCTCAACAAGAAATAGATGTCATTTATGAGCAAATAGAGCAGTTGTTTATTGATACCTACGAACAATATGGTAGTGGAATACCAGAAGAAGCTTATATACCGCTCCCCAATGATGTAGTGACATATTTCCATTTGTTAGGGCAGCTAAAGAGTATTCAACAACAAACCTGTATTGCTAAAGAGTCGGTATGCGATTTATATCAACGGCTAAAATATGAGTTGTATGAATGTATGGCGAGCCAACCCAACGTTAATATTATTGATGGTGAAATAAAATACGATAAAAGTAATACGAACCAACCGTTCATACCTTGTTTTAGCGAGTTAATAAAAAACATTGAAGCTTATGAGGATACAGCTTTAAGAAACAGTATAAAAGCAGCTATTGAAGAGCTGAAAAATTTAAATCAGCCGAGTCGGTCTGGTGGTGCTCATTTATTAAAACAAACACATACAGTTGCGGAAAAGATTTTAGCCAAAATTTATGATTTTGGCAATTGTGGTCTTGAAGTTAGAGGTTGTGAGCCTTGTACCATATCCGAAAAATTAAAAGTTCAATATGATACTTGTTTCAATTTAGGTAACAATGCTACGCTCAATCAGTTAGAGGATGCAACAGCTTGTTTAGATGAAATTGCAGACATTGTTAATTGTGCCGATATTAAACCGACATTCAGTTTAGCTTTTCCACAAGGGAAATGTTGTGAACCTCCTAAGCCAACATTCACATTGGCTTTCCCAAAAGGGAAATGTTGTGAATTAGCTAAGCCAATAGTAGAAATCACCTTCCCACAAGGCAATTGTATAGTATTGCCTAAGCCAACATTTTCGTTAGCTTTCCCACAAGGGAAATGTTGTGCATTACCTAAACCAACATTCGCATTGGCTTTCCCTAAAGGTAAATGTTGTGAATTACCTAAACCAATAGTAGAATTAACTTTCCCGGAAGGTAATTGTAGCACATTGGCTAAGCCTACATTTGCATTGGCTTTCCCACAAGGGAAATGTTGTGCATTACCTAAACCAACATTCGCATTGGCTTTCCCACAAGGGAAATGTTGTGCATTACCTAAACCAATAGTAGAATTAACTTTCCCGGAAGGTAATTGTAGCACATTGGCTAAGCCTACATTTGCATTAGCTTTCCCACAAGGGAAATGTTGTGCCTTGCCTAAGCCGTTAGTAGGAATAACCTTTCCAGAAGGTAATTGTATTACATTGGCTAAACCAACATTCGCATTGGCTTTTCCGCAAGGTAAATGTTGTGCATTGCCTAAACCAATAGTAAAATTGACTTTCCAGGCAGGTAATTGTATTACATTGGCTAAGCCAACATTTGCAATGGCTTTCCCACAAGGTAAATGTTGTGCATTGGCTAAGCCAATATTAAAATTAACTTTCCCCGAAGGCAATTGTAGTGAATTGGCTAAACCTTCACTAACATTGAGCTTTCCAGAAGGCAATTGCATAGAATTGGTTAAACCTGCATTTACATGGTCTTTCTCACAAGGGAAATGTTGTGAGCTTGCTAAACCAACATTAACATTGTCTTTTCCAGAGGGGAATTGTAGTCAGTTAGCTAAACCAGCCTTATCATTATCTTTTCCGGAGGGGAATTGTTATGAATTGCTTAAGCCTGCATTTGCATTGACTTTCTCTGGTGGAAAATGTTGTGAAGGAGTTAAACCAACATTTACATGGTCTTTTACTAATGGAAAATGTTGTGAAAGTTAATACATATAAAATAAATAATATAATAAAATATTTCGTTAATAATAAAATTTAAATTATGGGTCAAATTGTATTCAAATTAAATTCAAGCTCTAAAATAACTGCTGCTGAAGGCAGGTATAAAGTTGTTTCGGCAACTTCGTGGAAAAACTTCCCGGTAAATCATAAAGATACGAAACCAAAAACACCGGATATTACCGTAAAAGGGGATTACGATTTACAGGTACGAATAAAAGATACCAATGGTATTTGGAGTGATTGGGCGGCTGGTAAATTTAAAGTTGCTGAAAAATGTGCTTAATAAAACATCAAACAAAAAGTAGAAAATTTCATAAAAATTAAATTTTAAAATATGTGTCAAATAGGATTTACAGTTAATTCAAGCTCAACAATTACCGGAGCTGAAGGCAGGTATAAAGCGGTTAGTGCATCTACCTGGAAAAAATTTCCCATAACTGTTAAAAGCGGAAAAGTACCTGCCGCAAAAACACCAGATATTACGGTAAAAGGAGACTACAATTTAGAGATTCGCATAAAAGATTCCAATGAGATTTGGAGTGACTGGAAAGCAGATAAAATTAAGGTCGCTGAAAATTGCGGTGGTACTACACCTGGTCCTGGTCCTAATGCAAATGCAGGAAAGGATTCAACTATTTTAGGTGAATCGGTAGTACTTGATGGGTCAAAATCAAAAGCTCTTGGAGGCATAAAAAGTTATTCTTGGAGTCAGGAATCAGGAATATCAGTCGTCAGAATTCTTAAGGCGAATCAGGCCAAAGCAACAGCTCTTATTACAGCGAAAGGTACTTATGTTTTTAATTTAACGGTAACCGACAATAAAGGTGCTAAGGATAACGATACAGTTAAAGTAACTAAACTACCTAACCCCAAACCTGGTGACGGCAGACCACCTATAGAACCGATTTAGAATAATTAAAAACTCAACTGGTAGAAGGTGCAATTTTGAAATAGCTAATGATTCTTGTATACCATATGAATCAAGGGTTGGTTATCAAGTTGTACTTGGGGCAGAATTTTGTATATAGAAAATAGGTTAGTTATGGTAAAGTTACTGGCAAAAGCCATAAAAAACAGAAATCAGATTTTTGAAGGTTTAAAGAACAATGCTTTAAGTATTGTGGGTTTAAGTGATGAGCAAAAAGAAGTGATATTTTCTGAAAGAAAGAAAATATGTGATGCTTGTCCATTATACGAGAACGGAAGATGCGATGAACACAAAGTGATTGCTGCGGAAGATTTAAGTGTAGAAAAATTTGACCGGAACACTATGAGTTTAGTTAGTCTGGAAGAAGGATATCCAAATGAATATTATATGACCAAAGATTTTCGACAAGTATACAGGGGGTGTGGTTGCTTTGTAAAGGTTAAACATAAATCGGAGCAGACTCATTGCCCTGCAGGTTTTTGGGGTGGAGAGTTTGAAGATTTCTATATAGAAAATTGCGATTGCAATTGAACTATTTTAAATAAAACATGATGAGTTCAAAAAGAAATACGAAAAAGAATAGAAACAAGCGGATTAGTAAAGTGGTTAGTGATGTATTTAAACAATACCAACAAGTACTTGACCAATTTAAAGCTGCTACTAAAGTTGGTGATAAAAGGCGTTTCTACAATCAACTAAAAGAGCTTGCGGCAACAATGATTGAAAAGTTGGAAGCTAAATGCGATGAGACTAAACCTGTATGTGGTACACAGTTACACGAAGTTTGTTGGCTTTCAGAACAAGATTGGGCTTTTAATGTAAACATACCAAGCCAGGCTGCTATACAAGAAGATTATGCAGCAATGGTTGATGGCATTAATAAAGTAGCCGCGCCTATTTGGCGGCCTAATACCAAGTATTTTGTAGAATTTGCCGTAAAGGATACAGTAAATAATGATAAGGCGGAAACATTTACCTATCAATACGGTTTTAGAACAGCCAGTACCTTAGGGCATTACCACAATGCTCCTAATGTGGTTTATGGCAATGAGTATGACCTCAAAACCGGTGCATTGATGAATCGTGAAGATGGTAAATTAAGCAACCCCCAGCAATACCCGCTCACTTCTTTAGAGCAGTACATTGATTACCGCCGGTCTTACCCCAATGCCGATGGTAATTTACTGCAATCTAAACCATTGTTCTATAGTGGTGATGCACAACTTTCGCTGTTTTATATAAAGTCTTATGTGGCGCATTTTTTCAAAGAAAAATGGGATGCTTACAAAGGGCTTGATGAAATAAGTAATGATAAAATAAACAGTAATGATTACTTGCCAGAATTAAACAAGGATGATTATTTGCCAGCATTAAAGGTATTTGTTTTAGATCCGGTTTCTAATGAAATTGTGGCGCACCCAATGAAGGATGTAGATGTAACTACTACAGAAGAATGGGTAGATGATAAGGATGCGCCGATGCCACCGGTTTTAAAAATGTTAACAAACCTGTTGGGCGAACAAAAATGTACTGTTGTAGAACAAGCTGATACTATTATACCCAAGCGGGAATTTACTACTATTACTTTACGAGATTTAAAGCCACGCAAAATGTACACGGCTATTTTTACCAACACCTTTAAAAACGTAACTCAACCGGTGCATACTTATGTATTTCAAACCTCGCGCTATGTAAATTTTACAGCGCAGGTAAACAGCTATAAATTAGAAGTAGATGAAAAAGATAACATAATAGCCGAAGCAGTTTTTGACATAAAAATAAACACTACTACAGAAGCCATAAACAATGCGTACAAGCTATTAACGGCAACTACCTCAAGCAACGACGAAAAAGAAGCTGCTTATGTAGATTTTATGGACCGGGTATTAGAAGGCACTTTTAAAATGGCACCGTTAGACCCACCGGCAACTACGGAGTTTAACATTATCCGCAACCAAAGCAACAACAATATTATTGCCTTGCTCATTAGAAACCCAGAACCTTTTAACGATCCTAAAACACCTTTAGAAGTAATAAAAGATACCATAGTAATGATGGCGGAAGATGGCAAAACCGAAGATCCCAAATATCATACGCTTTACTCCAAAGATTACTCCCAGGCATTAATTATGCATTCCAGTAAAAAAATTACCGCTGATAATTTAACCATCCGTTTTCAATATAAGCTGTGGGATGGAGCCGCGTATGAAGTAAAACCAGAAGAAGATGGAGAAGTATTTGTCCACTTAGCACTAAACCTTGAAAATTAAGATCAAATGGCCAAAAAAACTAAGCAAAGAAATAAAAATAGCAATAAAAAAATGGAGGCTTGTGAAGCACATATTGCTTTTATTATAGATGAGTCTGGATCTATTGACACAACAGAAGCTGGCGATATTCGAAAAGGGTTGCTTGAATTCATTAGTGATCTATATGGGAAAGAAGGTGAAAATCGAATTCCTTTTTTTATATCCCTAATTGGAATGTCTGATAAAGACAATGATATTAGAAGTGACTACCATGAACTAAATAAAAAAATAACCGATACAGATGTGGTCATATTTGAGAATTGGATTAATGGGTATGCAAATCCTCACAATCAATATAGTTTTAAACATTTCTGGGCTTCTGGACTTCAAGTAGTTCAAACTTTAATTAAAGATTCTAATATTAAAACACCAGATATTGTTATAATAATTGCGGATGGTGCGAATGAAGAAAAATCTGGGGAAATTAAAGAAAGATACGATTATGTAAGAGCGGCACCTTCACGTATTTTTACGTTTGCCTTAGGTGGTGAAGATTATAAAGACAATTATAATGGGCAATCGCTTACAGTTTTCCTGAAAAGCATTTTAGGTGGCATAGATCCAAAGGTAAGCCAAATTACTACAGGCAATACTGATACGCAGAATAGTGATTTATTGACTACAGATTACGCCATTTTTACAGATTTTAGTTCTTTGGGTATTGCGCTTTCTGGATTGTATACTGCACTAATTGATGCAGGAACTGGTTGTGGTAATATAGAAACAGATGTTTTAACTACGCATACATATATTTATCCTTTAATTTTAAATGAATTTGTCGATAATTTACCTGGTGGTAGAATAAGTGTAATTAATAAATCTATTAAAGATCATATAATTACTTCAGGTACAGAAATTGCCAGCATAAAGGGAATTTCATTTACAACTATGATGGATGTAACAATTCCAATAAATAAAACTAAAGATATTCCCTTTCAATTATATGGAACACCAACTGAAGTAGGAGAATTTAAAGAATTACTTAAACTTCCAGGAGTCTTGAATTCGCTTTCAATAAATCTTAGTGTTGCAGAGCAAATAAAAGTTACTGGAGATAAAATTGTTTTGAATTCTTTAACTTTAAATGAACCAGTTGAGCATAAGAATGTTGGTAGTATAACAGTAAAAGCTAATATAATTAGCAATTATGTAATTGAAGCAGGAACACTAATTGCTAACATAAATGGAATTGCATTTACAACTAAAATTAAAATTACACTTTTAACGAACCCAAATCATATTGTTGATATTCCGATTCAAATAAGTGGCACACCAATTGAACTTGGGGAGTTTAATCAAGAAATTTCACTTGAGGGAGTTGTAAACCCAAAGCCTTATGAAATAAATTTTATAGTAGAAGCTGGCAGCGATTTAGAAATTTCAGACAACACCCATTTGCAATCTACCAGTTTGTATATGCAGGCGGCTGGTTCGCTGGGTGAAGATGGTAGTATTAGTGGTATTCATTTAAGGTGGTTATTAAACGGCGACTTAGGCGATACCCATTTGCCAAAAGGCAACTATAAAAATCCCAATAAACGCAGCAAGAAAAATGAAAGCAATGATTATGTTTTTGTTTACAAAGCGCCTTATGCTCAAAAGTTGGTTACCTTAAATTTTGAAACATTAACTCCCAAGCTTGTTGATCATAATCGCTACATGTGGATTTATCACATTGTAGAAAAAGACATTCATTTTTATGTATATTTTAAAAATACCCTAAAATACAACCAGGTTAAAGCCAATACTAATGCGGTAAGCAATAGCTATAAATTTATTAAAGATTATGGTAAGGAGTTAATTGAAGTTAGCCACAAAACAGACCTGTCTTATGCTGTAAAATTAATTGCAGCATCTTCTACAAAAATTCAGGCAGAAGTTTTATCGGCAGAGATGAACACTTTAACCGCCGATACTTTTCTCTCTGCAAGAAAGGAGTCCACCGAAAAAGAATATTCATTTCAAGAAGAAAACATCAAAACAGTTAGATATAAAGCCAATCACATAAAAGCAATAGAATTTGAATTGTATGCAGACGCGATCAGTAAGCATAATTGGAAGCTTGTTGGCGAATTTGCTTTAACTACAAACGATAATGAGGCAGAAAAAAGGTTAATGAAAACCGAAATTAATGGAAAATGGCCACGCTTTAATGATGGTGAAACCGTTAATGCCAATAATTATTGGGAACGTTGGCAAGGTGAAGAAGATCCTGAACAATCTTACGGTAGTGCCTATTATCAAAATTATGACCGGCGTTTAAAAAATGTTGTTAAACGCTATCTTGAACTTTCAGAAGATGCGAATAACCCGAGAGCCAATGAAGACATCCCTTTTGATACAATTTTGCCAGAGGGTGTAACCGAGGAGAAAGATGATGTTCAAACTATATCTAATCTTGATGTGCTTCGCTTGGCTTCAATGGATTATCATATTGCCAGGATGCTTGGCTTGGGTCATATTGATAAAGAGGTTCAGCAGCAAGCGGAAAAATACGTTTATTTAGCCGAATACAAAACACTTGACGAAACAGGTACAGCGCAGCAACATTTGTTTATGACCTTGCCAACCTCCATGGAGAATGAAAGAAAGCCCTTACCGGTAAATTTATTGCTACCCGTTTGGGGCATTCTTAGACCACCAGAGGAAGAGGACGAGCAGTTAAACAAATTATTAGATGCAGACGGCTATTTGTATGATGGTAAGCAACGCTTTATCAGCCTGGTTAATGAGCCGATACTTGATAATCGTAAAGATGCCGCTTTCTTTGATACCAATGAACAAATCAGCACCGCTGAAAGTACGGTGCCGGTTTATGCCGGTATAGAATATAGAAGTTCGGGGGTTATAAATTGGAGAAAACCGGAATTGTCGAATACTGATAGATATCAAGACAAACCAGGGGAAAATAATATTGAAACCCTTCCAATATTAATACCCGAAGAAAATGAAGCCCTGTTTATTCACAGGATAAGGGAAGAAGGTACACACGATTACGGCTCTTATGGTGTCAATTGGTTTGGTCGTTCGACTATGAGCGATACTATTCTTGAAAAGATAAAAACCGAGTTTAAACCTCAAAACAGGTTGTTGTCTCCATCTAACGCTAAAGCTTGTTTAATTGTTAAAGAAAAGCCTTTAATGTTAACCTCGGCCGATGAACAATTGTTATATGATGATTTAGTGGATGCAAACGTAGCGGATAAAACCCTAATACGCTTAACCTTCGATCATCATATTGAACAAGATAAGATTACTTATCAGAAAAATGATGATTCGATGGGATCATTTACAGACCCTTTGCACGAAGACGCCATATTTAAAGATAGTAGTGAAGTTTTTGCAGATGAAGTCAATCTTTTTTTTAGAAACAGGCCACCAAAAGCGGTAACTGGTAAAATAAAGTCTGTAACTGCAGATTCTGCCGATAATTTTTTAGCAGAGATTAGAACTGAATCTTACACTTTAGCAAGTACTAAGGAAAAAATTATTCCAGATATTGCCGCTAAGGAAATGGCTCATTTTGAACGTAGTGTTTTTATGTTCAATAATATAAAATATATTGTCAAAGAGGTTAAAGCATCTACTGTAGCAAAAGAAGGACCAATATTTACGGTATATAAGGAAGCAGTTTCTAAAGCAATGATAGAAAGTAGCAAACGGGATTCAACTGCACCTGCAAACTTACCTGGACCTTTACACCTACCGGAATTTGATGCCAATGAACTTGTTCTTTTCAATACAGTTGAAAATATGCTTACTCCAGAAAACTGGCAAGTAGGTAACGCAACCAAGATTAATCAAGTCAATTTCAAAATTAAAATTGGAAACAATTGGAAAATACACCGTGAAATTATAGAGGAAAAAAATGATAGCGGTGAAATAGAAGAAG
>Ga0209828_1001796_pt1 | contig 18780 bp, 15 predicted proteins | sample MaitaG_FD_187429 | JGI IMG/M metagenome (GOLD analysis project Ga0209828, IMG submission 187429) | Marine algal microbial communities from Maine, USA - Maine_Asex2 metaG (SPAdes) (version 2) | ecosystem: Host-associated > Algae > Red algae > Unclassified | place: Maine, USA | collected 2015-01-05 | reverse complement strand
AGCTTGTTTGGCGTCACTCTTGCCGCATTAGGCTAAATGCTTCTGCCACTTTACTCAAGGCGTTACTCAAGGCACGTTAACGCCAAAGTGTCGCAACGTTTTGCACAAGCTAATCAACGGTAGACCGATCAACGCAGTCGGGTCCTTCGATTCGACCTGCTCAAATAAACTGATGCCAAGCTTTTCCACCATGAAGCTACCTGCGCAATCCAGTGGCATTTCAGCTTCAATGTAACGATCAATTTCGGCCTCGGTAAGGTTGCGCAAAGTGGCTATTGTTTGATCAACTGCGTTTTGGGTTTCACCCGTTTTGGAGTTCAGAACACTAAGTGCTGTATAGAAAATAACCGATTGCCCTTGCATGGTGCGCAATTGCTGTACAGCATTCTCAACTGTGCCTGGCTTTCCCAATACTTGTCCAGCCAGCGCACAAACCTGATCTGAGCCAATGATGATGCTTTCTGGGTATCGGGTTGTTAGGCTATGGGCCTTTGTTTTGGCCAATCTTAGCGCTAAATCGAGCGGTTTTTCGTCTATCTGGGGTGTTTCATCACAATTTGGCCGCGCAGCTTCGAAGGCTAAGCCTAATCGAGTCAACAATTCGGCTCTGTATTTCGATGTGGAACCTAGAACTATCACTTGCACCTTTTGGTCAGTTTGGTTAATCTTCGTGGGTTATGGTCAAGCCAACTCCCAGCCGGTTTAATCCGGATTTGCTGGCGCGTGATTCCACCCAGTACAGCGTTAATTTGCCGTTAGGCCAGTTTAGCCGTTTGCGGGAAATGCTGCTCAGTGATGAGGGCGAAATCGACGCCACTTTCCGATTTTCACGGCGTAAGAAATCCGTGCTAGTTGCTGGGAATTTGAAGACCAGTTTTCGGCTGTTGTGCACTCGGTGTCTTGAACCGATGGACTACGCGATTGAAGAGCCGTTTGAATTTATTTTTGCGAAGAATGAGCAGGTAGCTCACGAAATGCCGGATGGACTCGACCCGGTGGTACTCGATGAATTTGGCCAAATCCATGTTGTCGATTTGTTTGAAGATGAATTGATTTTGCATGTGCCAACGGTGGCGCTGCACGACAAGCGGGAAAACTGTAACGCCGATGAGCAATTGCTCGGCGCAGATGAATTAGAGGAATCCAGCTCAACATTGCTGGAACAAAGTGAACAAGGAAAGAACGAGCCTTTGAAAAGCGGTGCTAAGAAAAAGAACCCGTTCGACGTGCTTAAAGATCTTGATCTACATTAACTATTACATAACGACTGGAATTTACAATGGCCGTTCAAAAAAGCCGAAAAACACCTTCTCGACGTGGCATGCGTCGATCGCACGACAAGTTGACTGCAACAACGCTTGCAACTGATCCAACAACGGGTGAGCTACACCGCCGACACCACATCACGCCAGATGGTTTTTATCGTGGCAAGCAAGTTGTTGAGACCGTAGAAATAGAAGACGACGAAGAATAGCCCGCAGTCGGGTGATTCATTGCGTACTCGTTCGTGAGTCAGCTCGACTCATAGCCACAGCAAAAAATCCATGACAGCCAATTTAACGGTTGCCGTCGATGCGATGAGCGGCGACAAAGGCACTGGTGTCATCGTGGATGCGGTACGCCAGGTCCTTGCGGCGCGTACCGATGCCACTTTGCTATTGGTGGGTGATCCTGCCGAAATTGAACGTCACATTGGCAACAACCCATTGCCCGAAGGACGTGCCCAGATCGTAGAAGCTAGCGAAGTGGTCACCATGGATGACAGTGTCGCTATCGCCCTTCGCAACAAGAAAAAATCCTCGATGCGCATCGCCATCAATCAGGTTAAAGAGGGTCGTGCGGCTGCCTGTGTTAGCTCTGGTAATACCAGTGCATTAATGGCGATCAGTAAGTTCGTGCTTAAAACCGTCCCCGGCATCGATCGTCCTGCCATCTGTACCACCATTCCTGCACTGCATGGCCATACCCACATGCTCGATCTTGGCGCAAACGTGGATTGCAGTGCCGACCATCTGTTTCAGTTCGCCACCATGGGTTCCATATTGGCCCAAGCAATCGACTCGGTCGATAAACCAACAGTGGGTTTGCTCAATATAGGCTCAGAAGAGCTCAAAGGTAATGGTCAGGTTAAGGAGGCGGCTGAACTGATCAGCAATAGCTCACTTAATTACATTGGTTTTGTAGAAGGTAACGAGATTTATACCGACCGCGCCGATGTTGTGGTTTGTGATGGCTTTGTTGGTAACATTTCGTTGAAAACCAGCGAAGGTCTTGCACGAATGATCTCGCATTATCTAAAAGAAGAATTTATGCGTACGCCGTTTAATAAATTGGTTGGCTTAGTCGCTAAACCGATTTTAATGTCGTTCAGAAAACGCATTGATCCACGTCGTTATAATGGTGCGAGTTTGCTTGGGCTTAAAGGCGTTGTTGTTAAGAGCCATGGTAGTGCCGACGCGGTTGCTTTTGCGAATGCGATCAATATTGCGTTGCTTGCAATCGATAACGACGTGCCCGCAAAAATTACTGAACATATGAGTCAGTCATTGAGCAGTATTGCGTAGCGCCGATGGCGACGTTTTCCAGAATTGTAGGCACCGGTAGTTATTTACCTGAAAAGGTATTAACGAATGCTGATCTGGAAACAATGGTCGATACCACCGATGAATGGATTCGTACGCGAACGGGTATCGAGCAGCGTCACATTGCAGCCGAAGGCGAGCACACTGTAGACCTTGCCGAACAGGCATCGGTCAGAGCAATGGAAGCCGCTGGTGTCACTGCTGGCGATATAGATTTAATCATTGTTGCAACCACCACTAGCGACCAAGTATTTCCGAGCACTGCATGCCTTCTGCAAAGTCGGCTTGATGTACATGGTTGTCCCGCGTTCGATATACAAGCCGTCTGTACTGGCTTTGTCTATGCTTTATCGGTGGCAGACAAGTTCGTGCAAACAGGGACATCAAAATGTGCGTTAGTGGTTGGTGCGGAAACCTTTTCACGCATTATTGATTGGACTGATCGTAATACCTGCGTATTGTTCGGCGACGGTGCAGGGGCTGTGGTTATAAAAGCCGATCAGTCACCAGGTATTCTCTCGACCCATCTGCACGCAGATGGCGATTATGCAAAGCTATTGCATGTGCCCAGTGGTGTCTCTAACAATTATGCCGCAGTGCAGGAAGGGCGTGCCTACGTAGAAATGGATGGCTCCGATGTTTTTAAAATGGCCGTTCGAAAGCTGGGTTCCATTGTAGAGGAAACGTTAGAGGCCAATGGGCTTGAACGCTCCGATATCGATTGGTTAATTCCGCATCAGGCGAATACGCGAATTATTCACGCAACGGCAAAGAAATTACAAATGCCACTAGAAAAAGTGGTTATCACGGTGGCAAAACAGGGTAATACGTCCGCTGCATCAATACCACTTGCCCTTGATACTGCTGTGCGTTCTGGCGATGTTAAAGCCGGGGAGTTGTTATTGCTAGAAGGATTTGGTGGTGGCTTCACTTGGGGTTCGGCGCTCATTAAGTATTAACGACCAGTAACAGCTCACTTTGCGGGTAACGCGATGAACGGCGACAAGGACAATAGGGACGCAGACGCTGCTGACTCATCCAAGAGTAATGCATCGTCGGATGATGCAAAAACGGATGGTGTAAATGCTGAATTTAACCCAACTGAATTTCTTCGCACCGTAACCGATCGCCCCGGTGTCTATCGAATGTTCAATGACACTGCCGACATTATTTATGTGGGTAAGGCGAGCAATTTAAAGAACCGACTTTCTAGCTACTTCCAAAAAAATCTTGATAGTGCAAAAACTCGTGTTCTGGTATCTCACATTGCTGAGGTGCAGGTCACGGTAACTGCCAGTGCTGCAGAAGCGTTATTACTCGAACATAATTTAATTAAAGAACACCGGCCACGCTACAACGTGGTGCTGCGTGATGATAAAAGTTATCCCTATATTTTTATCTCAACAAAGGATGCGTATCCGCGCATTAGTTATCAACGTGGTGTCAGAAAAGTAAAAGGTAAGTACATTGGTCCTTACCCTAGCGCCGGTTCCGTTAAACGCTCGTTAAGTCTTGTGCAAAAATTGTTTAACGTACGCCAGTGTGAAGACAGTTATTTTCGTAATCGTTCTCGACCTTGTTTGCAGTATCAAATTCAACGTTGCACAGCACCGTGCGTTAACGCTATCTCAGAAGAAGAGTATGCAAAAGATGTCGCCATGAGTGTCAAGGTGCTCGAAGGTAAGTCGACCGAAGTCATCAAAGATTTGGTCAGCCGAATGGAGAGCGCCTCTGAGAGCTTGGAATTTGAATTAGCCGGTAAGCTGCGCGATCAAATTGGTAACTTAAAATCGGTCAGTGACCTAAGTGGCTCCATGCGTGATCGCGAAGATGCAGATTATGTCGGTGTTGCAACACGAGGTGGACAAAGTTGCGTGCAAGTGTTTTTTATCCGTAACGGTACGAACCTGGGTAATAAGGCTTTTTACCCAACTACGCCAGCCGAGAGCACCAGTGCCGAAATACTCAACGCATTTATTTCACAGTTTTACATTGATCATGACGTCCCAAGAGAGATAATCGTGACCGAACCGGTGCCTGACAGGCAATTGTTGCAAGAGATTTTCAGTAGCCGAGTGCCAGGTAGTGTCACAATAACGCACAAGGTTCGAGGCGAGCGAGCAAAATTGCAAACGTTGGCGCTCAACAATGCCGATATATCGCTGGCAACAAGACTGGCATCGCGCTCGGGTATGGCCGCAAGGCTCGATGCGCTGCGTGAGTTGGTTGAGCTTGAGGAGTTGCCCAGGCGCATGGAATGCTTTGATATCAGTCATACCATGGGTGAGGCGACGGTCGCATCCTGTGTTGTGTTCAACGCCGAAGGGGCCGACAAAGCCCAGTACCGGCGGTTTAACATCACTGATATAACGCCTGGTGATGACTATGCAGCGATGCGTCAGGCGCTCACACGTCGCTACACACGCTTGCTAAAGGAGAATAGGGACTTACCCGATATTTTATTTATCGATGGTGGCAAGGGACAGATAGGCGTTGCGCTGGAAGTGATGCAAGAATTGCAAATTGACAACATGGAAATTGTGGGTGTTTCAAAAGGCCCTGATCGACGGCCGGGTGATGAGACGCTGATTCTTTGTCGTCAACGTACAGAGAAACAGCTCAATAACGACTCAGCTGCTCTACTGCTGATACAGCAAATACGTGATGAGGCACATCGGTTCGCTATTGCAGGACACAGAGGTAAGCGAGCGAAAAAGCGAAGACAATCATCGCTTGAAGAAATTAAAGGACTTGGACCTAAACGGCGTAAAGCTTTGTTAACGCATTTTGGTGGTATTCAAAAGTTGAACAAAGCAGGTGTCGAAGATATTGCCAGTGTGCCGGGAATTAGTACCGAGCTGGCTTCAAAAGTTTATGATGAACTGCACCCAGGTGGAGCTTTACCACCAGTGCACCCAAAGGAGTAACTGTATTGCCGTTGCCCAATTCACTTAAAATACCGACGTTGCTTACGTTTCTGCGCATCGGTTTGTTGCCAGTAATCATTGTGGTGTTCTATTTGGACTACAGCTGGGCGCGACCATTGTCGTGTTTCATTTTTGTTGTAGCAGGCATTACAGATTGGCTGGATGGTTATTTGGCTAGAAAATGGAACCAGGAGAGCCGTTTCGGCGCATTTCTCGACCCCGTGGCCGATAAACTGATGGTGGCAACCGCACTCATTTTGTTAGTTGAATTCGACAGCAGTCCATGGCTCACCATCCCTGCCATTGTTATCATTGGTCGGGAAATAACCATTAGCGCGTTACGTGAATGGATGGCCGAAATGGGGCAGCGTGGCAAAGTGGCTGTGGGTTGGCTTGGAAAAGTAAAAACCACGTCTCAGATTGTTGCGTTGGCGGCACTACTGTATTTACACGACATCGCTGGGTTACCTATCTATCAAATTGGTCTTGTGGCTTTATATATAGCTACTGTGCTCACTATCTGGTCCATGGTGGGGTACATGCAGGCCGCTTTTAGACCGGAAATGAATGAGTAAAATTTAATAGGGACGCTTGACAGTTTCATCTGGTGAATCCACAATACACAGATCGGTGCGGGAATAGCTCAGTTGGTAGAGCGCGACCTTGCCAAGGTCGAGGTCGCCAGTTCGAACCTGGTTTCCCGCTCCAATTTTTAAAGCGTTTTTCAAACGTTGATAGTACCGATTTAGACACGTCTTATGGCAAGATGTGTAATGCAACATGGCCGCGGGAATAGCTCAGCTGGTAGAGCGCGACCTTGCCAAGGTCGAGGTCGCCAGTTCGAACCTGGTTTCCCGCTCCAATTCAACGCCTAGTTGCAAGTTGCCATAATTTCTACATCACACCGTTAACGTTCTCCTAAATCGTAATCGCTTAATAACCTCCTTCAGCATAATTCGTCAAATACATGGCGAAATGTTCACAGTCCCCAACCGATCGAGATTCTGCTGTCCACACATGGACTTCATGCACACGGTTTTCCATTTCACACAGGCCCCTAATCACCAATTAGTTGAAATCCATCAATTGGACGCCAATTCTGTGGCCTGTACCTAGTTTTCTGAGTGCCCAAATGGCTTGCAAGTTGCTTTCTGACAAGGTCTGTAGAACCCTTAGAAGACTGACAACGAGTGTCACAAGCCAAACAATTAGAGAATACCGAGACGCACCAAAGCGCCGACTCGACAATTGATCCATCAAGATCGACTGAGCGGGAAGAGCAGCGCCGTGCCGTCGCTAGCGCTTGGTTGAGTTGGCAATGCAAGATGGTTGCGGGTGTGCTGCGAGGTGCCGTGTTCTCAGTTCGTGAGAGACGCTTAGAGAAGGTGTTGGGTCACTGGCCTGATAATGACACACAAGTGTCTGCGTTGAGCATCCTTGCGAGCAAGTCCCTAGAATCCAATGAGGTGTTAATACATCCTGCACAAAAATCGGGTGTAAAAAGTGATCAACTCCAAGATCATCTCGCTATTCCAATGAGCAACGAAGACGGTGACTACGTAGTGGTCATGCATCTGGTGACTCGAAGTCAAACCCAACAAGACGCCGTTGTGCAATTGGTGCAATGGGGTGGTATGTGGCTAGGTTCTTTGGAAAAAGTGATCAGTGATATATCTGGCACAGCCTCAACCGTATCGATTCAATTAGCCGAACAGGCACTACAACACAAAGATTTATATGCAGCTTGTTTAGAAGCTACAAACCGTTTGGCCGTGGACTTACAATGTGAACGCGTCAGCGTCGGATTAAAACACGGTGCATCGATTCGTCTGCAAGCCATATCGCAAGTAGCTAACTTTGACGAACGACGAGCTTTGGTCTTAGCTATAGAAGCTGCGATGGAAGAAGCTGTTGAGCAGGAAACAATGATAAATACATCCGATAAAAAATCGGATTTTGTGCTCACTCGAGCGCATGACGAGTTGCAAAACGCACACACGTCCATGGCCAGTTGCACCATCCCACTGTATTGCAACAATAAGGCGGTGGGTGCAGTGTTACTTGAAAAAACCTTAGAAGAAGGCTTTGATCTAGATACGGTTAGTCATGCAATGAAAGTGCTTGCGCCAATGGGGCCAGTGCTGCAACTCATACGACAAGAACAACGCTCGTATACCGCCCGGCTGCGTGAGTCAGTTCAATCGAAACTTAATCCTGACAATTTGCCGAGCACTAACAAGGGTCGCATCTTAGCTTGTGTTGGTGTCTTGGGTGTTTTAGGTTTACTGTTTTTCCCCGTACCGTACAACGTATCAGCGCAAGCGAGCATTGAAGGCTCTGATAAACAAGTGTTAGTAGCGCCACAAGCCGGTTATATCAAGTCCGCCAGTGCCAGTGCTGGCGACAAAGTTATTGCCGGTCAGTTAATCGCCTCACTTGAAGATCGTGAGCTAGTGATCGAGAAAGAAAAATGGTTAGGTGAGTTGGGTAAGTTAGATACCTCATTGGCCAGAGCATTGAGCTCGCGTGATCGTTCTGAGCTAGGCATGTTGCAAGCTAAAAAAGCGCAGGTAGATGCAGAGATTGCACTGATTGATCAAAAAATGAAACGTGCGCGACTGGTTGCGCCTTTCGATGGCGTATTGGTCAGCGGTGATCTGAGTCAGTCATTGGGTGCCCCGGTTGACGTTGGCCAAGTCTTATTCGAAGTGGCATCAATGGATTCGTATCGATTGATTTTGGAAATTGATGAGCATGATGTGGCTGGTGTTGAAGCTGAACAAAGTGGTGTGTTACGTTTTTCAGCACTGCCCGGTAGCCGACATACACTCACCACTAAAAGTATTGTTCCAGTGGCGCTAACCCGCGAACGAAAAAGTATCTTCTCTGTGGAAGCTGAACTGGACGAACAACATGACATATTACGTCCCGGTATGCGCGGCGTTGCAAAGATTCGCGTTGGTGAGAGGCCACTGATTTGGATTTGGACGCACGGCTTGGTTGCTAAAGTGCGGTTATGGCTCTGGAAGTCAGGTCTGTAATGAGCGACACTTTTGTCACCACCGAAGAGATTTGGGAACGCCTGCGCGATCTTAGCCCGCAGTTGCGTAGTCACATTCGCACACATGTTCAAGTGTATCGTGGCGAGCGTTGGTTTCTGTTACTGGACGAACTTTCTGGAGAGCACCTTCGACTCAACGGCCGAGCCTATGGTTTAGTTGGTCGGCTTGATGGTAAGTGCACACTGGGTACCGTCTTTAATCATTTAAGTGAAAATGAAACCCCTGATTTAGCCGTAACTGAAGTGGTTGATATTGTTGGCCGCTTACAGCGTATGGGTGCTATCTCCAATGTGTTGGATAAAACCACGTTAGATTTGGTGAAGCAGTATCGCGATCGGCGCCGCAATGTACGTTTGCGAAAAATAATCAGCCCTCTGATGATTCGCATACCGATTATAAACCCAGATAAAATTCTTGAGAAAATAACGCCCTTTGTAAAGCCACTCATTGGTGTCAGTGGGGCATTGTTATGGTTGCTTATCGTATTGCCGGCTTTTGTTCTAGCGCTACAAAATTGGGATTTGTTGGCCAATGCGTATAGCACGGATATTTTAAAGCCGAGCAATTTGATTTTGCTGTGGTTTATTTATCCAGTGATGAAATTGGTGCACGAATTTGCGCATGCGTTGTGTGTTAAGCGCTGGGGCGGGGATGTACATGAAATGGGCATCACACTGCTTGTGCTGACCCCCATTCCATATGTCGATGCATCTGCGGCCAGTTCGTTTAAGTCTAAGTACAAACGCATGGTTGTTAGTGCGGCAGGCATTATGGCTGAGCTGTTCATCGCATCGATAGCCCTTTATTTTTGGCTTGGTTCCAGTGACGGATTGCTTCGTGATACCGCGTTTGGCGTTTTCACCATAGGTGCTGTCTCAACGGTACTGTTCAACGCAAACCCACTACTCAAATTTGATGGCTATTTCATCCTGCAAGATCTAATAGAAATACCCAACTTATTTTCTCGCTCAGCACAGTACTACCGGTACTTATTTAAACGCTACATTTTAAGGCTTGATAACCAAGTATCGCCAGTAACGGCGCTCGGCGAACGTCGCTGGTTCTTGACTTACGGGCTAGCATCAAGCGTCTACCGTCTGTTTATCTTATTTTTTATCGTGGTGTTTTTATCCAGTCGTTATCTGGTACTAGGTGTGGCGTTAGGTCTTTGGGCGGTTATACAGCAGTTCGTCTTACCGCTAATTAAGAGCGTAAAGTTTGTATTGTATTCACCTGAAACCGAACACCGCAGACAAAGATCGACTCGTTTGCTCATAGCTGCGGCCGTTATTGGTGTGATCACTATTGGTGTCATACCAATGCCTTCATCCACTCGGGCGCAAGGTGTGGTTTGGGTGCCCCAGCAAGGTGAAATATTTGCGCAATCTGCAGGCTTTGTTAATGAGGTGTTAGTAGCCCCTGGTGAGCAGGTAACAAAAGGCCAGCCGTTGTTAGTTTTGCAAGCGCCAGAATTAGATAGAACGATTATCGTGATGCAGAACGAAATGGTGTCGCTGGATATTAGAAGTGAGTTATTGCGTGTCGTCGATCAAGCAGAATATGCATTGCTGCAAGCGGATATAGAGGCATTAAAACGTAACTTAGTAGAAAAACACAGTCAGCGTGCAAACTTGCAGGTTGTGGCCAACGCTGACGGGACGTTCACACCCAGTCAGCAATTCAAGCTCCAGGGACGTTACTTTGCGCAAGGTGATCTTATCGCGCATGTTATCGACCCAAGCAACTTAGTGGTGCGCGTCGCCGTACCGGATGTCGATAGTGGCCGGCTGCGTGGTGGGGTTAATTCAGCATCGGTAAAGTTAGCCGAAGCACTTGGCAACAAGATACAGGCAAGCGTCGTAAATGAGGTGCCTGCCGCAGATCACCAATTGCCAAGTGCCGCATTGGGTGCAGGTGGAGGTGGCGGCATAGCTATTGCGTCAACTGACAAGCAGGGATTAACAACGGTCGACAGCATTTTTCATTTGCAGTTAGGTCTTCCGGCGAACACGAAAATATTTGGGGTAGGTGAGCGTGCATACGTAACATTGCGTCACGATGCTGAGCCCTTGGGAAAACGATGGTTGAGATCATTGCGCCAGGTGTTTTTGAAAACCTTGCCAGCGTGAATAAACCACGTTTCAGATTAATTGGCTTCTCTTGTGATAGATCATGCGTATAAATGAAATTTTCAGTCCAGTCGCTTTAATACCACCCTTGGTGTTTATTGTTGCGGCCGTCGTACTCCCTTGGGGGGAGTCAGCGGATGCGAGTCGTGAAGTGTTATCCGATATCGATTGCGTTGTACAGCCTGGGCAAATTGCGTCTCTAGGTAGCGCGGTTCCCGGTGTTCTATCAGCAGTTAACGTTAACCGCTCAGACTACGTATCGCAAGGTGTAGTGCTTGCGACGCTTGAATCTGATGTTGAGAACGCATCTTTGCAATTGGCTAATCGTATCGCCTCATTAAATACCGCCACCCGTTTACGCCAGCTTAATGCAGACTTTGGCTCGCGCACTTTACAACGCAATCAATCTCTATTTCAAAAAGCTTCTATTTCCAAACAAACACTCGATCAAGTAAAGACCGAAGCACTGATTGCAGATATGCAGGTTCAGCAAGAACGAGAGAATCTTGAAGTGGCGAGCATTGAAGTGATTCGGGCCAAAGCGGTACTTAATCGTCGAAACATACGAGCGCCGTTTGATGGCGCAATCATGGAGCGATACAAAACAGTGGGTGAGTACGTTGCCGATGAACCGATTCTACAAATTGCCAGCCTTGATCCTCTGCATGTAGAAGTTATTGTGCCGATGACACAACTCGGTGTGGTTGAGAGCGGCATGTTAGGTCGTGTCACGATGGACATTCGAGGCTTTGAAGACCAAGTATTCGACGCTAAAGTTCGTCGAATCGACCCGGTCGGTGATGCTGCCAGTGCAACCTACGGCGTATTGCTTGAACTACCGAACCCCGACCTCACCATTCCCAGTGGTGTGCGCTGCCAGCTCGATTTTGTGGCGGACTGATCATTTAGTATTTTGTAGCCGCAGATTATACTGCGGTGCTAAATGTAAACTAATCTAACTCACTGATTGTTAAGCGTTATCTCCGATTGCGAACTCTATAGGTTTGCGCCTTTCTGCCGCTAGATAGGTTATCTGGACAAGTGCGTCCACTTACTTATCTAACAAAGTCGTTTGGAGTGCAGTTGGCAATGCCATCCCACAATTCAAACCTGATACCGACTGTTTGCCAGTCTTATCAAGTGATTAGCTTAATACTGCAGGCAAAATTTGCGTGAGCAAGATCATTAAATCAATCGTGCGCTTTTTCAAGTCACCGCTAGCCCGAATCAGTTTTGGTTTGGTGATGCTCACGGTGTCTTTGTTATTGCTTTCAGATTTTCTTGGCCTAATGCCAGACTCGCGCGGAACAGAAGTCGCGTATCGTCAACACATTGCAGAATCGTCCGCTGTGCAAGTCTCTATGGAGATCGGTGAGCGCGACCCCGCGAAGTTACAACAAATTCTAAGTTCAACCGTTGAACGCAACGATCGCGTATTGAGCGCGGCCGTTAAGCAAATTGACGGTACCGTGTTGCATGCTGAAGGTGCGCACGCAGATCATTGGACGCTTAATCCACTGGAAGAATCAACTATCGAGCAAGTGCGCGTATCGCTGTTTACTCCAAAAGGTGAATGGGGAACGTTTGAATTGGCGTTTAAAGAAATGCCGGTCAGTACGTCCATGTTCCGCGGTGGTAGTTCAGTTATAAAAATCGTTTTATACGTCGCCTTTGCAGGCTTTATTGGTTATTTCTTCTTCTTGAAGAAAGTCATGCGCGAGCTAGACCCCGACCAGGTTCTGCCAGATCGCGTACGAAGTGCCTTAGATTCACTTGCTGATGGATTGCTTATTATTAATCACGAAGGTGTGATTATGTTTTGCAACCAAGCTCTGGCAAAACGAACTGGTATCAATGCACGCAAGCTTACCGGCAAAGACAGTAGTTTTCTCGATTGGGTGACACCGAATGAAGGTGCAGACCTACCTTGGCAGCCGGTGCTTAACAGTAAGCTGGCGGTGAACGAAGCATCGCTGCATTTACGCGTTGGCCATCACCAAAGTTATCAGTTTGTTGTTAATGCATCACCTATAAAAGGTGAGGGTACCGAAGTACGCGGTGCACTGATTACGTTTAATGATGTCACAGAGCTTGAGAAAAAGCACGCTGAATTAGAGCAATCTCTGGCTAACTTGGAAGAGTCACAAGCTGAGATAGAAGAGAAGAACCGCGAGTTATTTACCCTTGCAACCCGTGACCCGTTGACCAACTTATTCAACCGTCGTGCATTTTTTGATGCTTTTGATACGTTGTTTGAGAATGCTCAACAGAACAACTCACGCCTTGCTTGTATCATGCTTGATATCGATCACTTTAAATCGGTTAATGACACCCACGGTCATGGTGTTGGTGATGAAGTCATTAAGTACCTTGCGGATGCATTAACTGAATTTCTAGGTGATGTTGATGTTGTTGCTCGATTTGGCGGTGAAGAATTTTGTATGCTACTACCCGATGCGTCGGTAGAGGCTGCAGTACAACGCGCAGAAAAAATTCGTATGCACATTGCAGACGGTGTTAATGCGAATATATCAGTTGATCTATCCATCACCAGCAGTTTTGGTGTGTCGGTGCTGCCATCCGCTGCAAAGACGCCTGGAGAATTAATCGAATTCGCCGATTTAGCGTTATATGAAGCCAAAACGGCAGGACGTAACCGGGTTGTTAGTTGGCAAGGAGATGCTGGAGGCAAGCAGGAGACAATAGCGTCCACGGGTGCGGTAACTCAGCAGCCAGCTGAAAGAGTTGAACAACAGAACATTGCTCCACAGGACCAACCGGCTGTCTCGGTTAGACCAAGTGAGCGACGTCGTGAAGATGATATGGGTGCAGCGGGTGCATTGGTATTGGTGGAGCCAGGACGCTCGTTAACACAACGTCAGTTGTTGGCAACAAATATCGACACAGCGATTAAACGAGCGAAACGCGATGGGCATTTAATGGCTGTGGTGGTATTGGACGGAAATTCACTGCAGTACATTGCTGATAATGTCGACTACAACATTGGTAATAAACTGTGTTCGGTTCTAGTTGACCGTATTAAAAACATGTTACGTGTGGCTGACGTTGTATCTCAGGGCGAGATAGAAGAAGTTGTTGGTACCGTTACCCAAACTGAGTTCAATGAAATAGCCATACTGCTCAGCGACATCGATAAGAAAGAAAGCGTTCCTATGATTGTTGAACGCTTGTTGGCAGTGTTTGACCAACGCATTGTTATTAGTGGAATGGAATACGTTGTAGACACCCACGCTGGTGTGAGTATTTATGGCCCAGATGGTACGACTGCAGATACGTTGTTACAGAATGCTTGTGTTGCCTGCAGTAATGCGAAAATGTCTGAAGTACGTAACTCCTACAGTTTTTATTCTCCGCAAATGGATGAAGCGGCAAAACGATTCATCCGCTTACAGACTGATCTGTTCCAGGCGGTTGAGAAAAACGAATTTGAAGTGTACTACCAGCCAAAGATGGATTTGATCTCAGGCGAGATACTTGGCTTTGAAGCCTTGCTGCGTTGGCATCATGACCAGCTAGGCACCGTACCGCCGCTTGAATTTATTCCCATTGCTGAGAAGACGGGCGCTATCTTTAAAATTAATGGGTGGGTGATCACCGAAGTTGTTGATCAGATCAAGCGTTGGAACCAGGCGGGTCATGGCAATGTAGCGGTGGCAGTGAATGTATCCGCATTGGAACTCAAGGACCCGGAATTTGCGAAGAGAATGCTCGACATTGTTAATGTGGCTGGAGTGCCAGCAACGGCGCTGGAAGTAGAAATTACCGAGTCGATTGGTATTGAGGAACTTGATGTTGCTCGTGCAAATCTTGAGAAGCTGCATTCCTCTGGCGTGGCGATTTCGATCGACGACTTTGGTACCGGCTACGCATCGCTTGGTTACCTACAACAATTTCCGATTACTCGTCTAAAAATTGACCGCATGTTCGTTAGCGGTTGCACAGTGGACGAGAAGAACGCACGTGTGGTGCGCTCGATTATTACCATGGGCACCAGTCTGGGCATGCGAGTGCTGGCCGAGGGTGTTGAAACTCGCGAACAGCTGCTGTTCCTGCGTGACCATCATTGCGATGAAATGCAGGGCTACCTGGTGAGTAAGCCTGTGACCGCGACGGAGACCACAATGTATCTGGAGAAGCCATCACTACTGAGTCAGATCATACTGGCCAGCACGATTGGTCGAGAGACTCAGGGCGCAAACGGCATATCCTTGCCTCTGAGCGGGTTGGATGCGGTCATTTCGCGTTTTCCAGATGCTGCGAACGATGAATTAAAACCCGTTGCTCGGGCTGGAGAGAGTAGAGGGTAGGGCAGAATCTGGCCGGAGTCGAACGGCCAGAGGAATTAATCGCATTGATGGCAACGAAGTTGCTGGTTCTTCATGCGAAATATCTCGAAATCGACTATCCTATCTATACCGATGCAAAGACAGGCATAGCCGCCAGCATCGGGAAAGATAGAGATGTTCGTACAAAGGCTGAATGGCAGAGTGGCTATGCACCGGATTGCAAATCCGTTTACCTCGGTTCGACTCCGGGTTCAGCCTCCACTTAAATGGTTTACGAATTCTTCCGATCATCTTCCTTGCGCGCGTTACCGGTGTGCATGTGGCTGATTGGATGTGTTGTTTAAAATTCGTACAATCAAGCAGTACCAGTCTCCTCAATGAGACGATTTGAGAAAAGACTCGCGCAAACTCTGGCGAATCTGGGATGCCACGACTCTACACGTGTAGATTCTAAATCCTCTCAAAAGCCCCCCAAAGCCCGGGTGGCGAAATTGGTAGACGCAAGGGACTTAAAATCCCTCGGTAGCAATACCGTGCCGGTTCAAGTCCGGCCCCGGGCACCACTTGAAACAATTACTTACGTTGAAGCACCGAGGGACTTTCTGCTGTGGTGGATTTGGTGTAGACGTAGTGTAGACAGATGATATTAAACATCGTCTAAAAAAAGAGTCTCCGATGGTGTCCAGTTATCAGCCAGTTCGTCGGCCATGCTTAGCCATTCAGTAATTCGATCTGCTGGTGCAACGGAGCGTCCCCAGTATTCTTCAAACAGTGCGTTTTCCATAGTTAAAGCAGCTTGCCTCATAGCTGGGGTGATAAGTAACAGGGCACGCTCAATGTAAAGTCCGCCTGTTTTATCGTTGTTCGGATTTGCAACGCTTCCAGCAGTGAACAGGTCGCGTGCTTGGTGGCATAACACACCGTGGTAGGTTGAGAGATACAAAACCACATCGTCATATTTATCGCGTGCTCTCCCACTTCTTACGATGCCGGGACAGAGTAGTGCTGCTTCCGCCCTCAGTTTGATTTTTTCTTCTACTGCTAACTTGGTATAGAGCCTCGCTTGAATTGGGAGTGTATGGCCTTCACCTTCATTCTCATCAAGCCACCACAATCTTTCTCCCGGGCCTAGTCTGTTTCTTGCGTAAGCTCTTATGTGCTGCATTTTCTCGTGCATTTCTTTAGCGCGAAATTCATCGTACGTTACATCCATCAATTCAAATAATGACTGCTTGTCTCCTATTTCAACTTCGAAGCGAGGTACGTGTGATGTGCGCACATGCATGACGCTTGACTCATAGTCTGCCCACTTGACGTCAGGGTCTCCTCCCATTTTTCCGAAAACTAGGTAGACATGTTTTACGCTATGTATTCTGTTGCTTTCAAGAACGCTATTTGCCACGCTCCGCCATGAGTCACTGGTGGTGAACTTGACTTCAATGCCAAAATTCCCTAGATCTATATCAGGGAACGCTTGTGGGTGAGGTGTAAAGTCAACAGGCTGCTTGTGTTTCTTGAGATGATCTTGGGCTACCTCTCTAACTCGGTTCTCGAACTGGGCTGATCCAGTAAATATAGTTTTCTGGGACTCAGCCGCAAGAGTAGCAACGATCAAATCTAAAATTTGTTCGAATTCTTTCCTTTCCATATCGCTCAATAGACGTCATAGCGTTACCAAGTTGGTATAGAAAGGATAGTTGTTGTCAGAAATATGTCAGATTTATTAAATCCTAACCTAAGGCGCTGGCAATAGACGTTGCAATATGCCACGCCATTACAGGAGGAACTGCATTTCCAACTTGTCTCTCTGTTTCTCGTAGCTTAGAGTCGAAAACAAAGTTGTCTGGAAAAGACTGAATGCGGGCAGCTTCGCGCATGGACATGCGTCGAGGCAGTTCGTAGTGCCACTGTATATTGCCATGACATTCCGCTCTTATTGTATAGCCCGGTCTGTCAGCCTTAAGCCGACGATCTCCTTGATCAGGGCTTCTATTGGCTCTACTCCAAATATGATTGATACTCTGATCTTCTGCAAGTTTTTCTAAATCTCCAATGGCCGTCTTAGCGGTTACATATTCATCTGGACTAAATTTAATAGATGGTTTCAAAACCTTGTTAACTTCGGGAAGCCTGCCAATGATTATTACCCGTTCCCTAGTTTGCGGAACTCCATAGTCAGCGGAATGGTACAGCTCGTAGTCCACCTCATACCCCAATGCAGTAAAGTCTGAGATAACTTTCTTTAAGGCTTCAGCATGGTGCTTCATTAATAAACCTTTCACATTTTCAGCTACAAATATCTTGGGCTTAATACGGGCTACGGCTTCCACCATTGCTAAGTAGAGGCCGCTACGTTTTCCTTTTAGTCCAGCACCTTTACCATTAACCGAGATATCTTGACACGGAAACCCTCCGATTATCACATCAGCAGAGCTGGGTAGGTCATCAACCATTGTCCAGATATCACCGTTGTGGATATGATCTCCGATATTATTCTTATAGGTTCTACATGCTGCGTTATTTAGTTCGTTTGCCCAAATAATATCGAAAGGTAATTTCTTATACGATTTATCTAAAAACTTAAAGCCGCCTTTAAACCCTAAGTCCATACCTCCGCATCCTGAGAATAGCGAGACCACTGTATGTTTGTTAGTTTTGTCCGCTCGTGTTTTGGTTTGAGTTTGTTTAGATCGGCGCGTTCTAGTAGTTGGTGCGGTCTTTGGCATATCAGGGAATTCTTGTGGAGGAAATAGATCTAGGGCGCTTTGTGGACTTGTTGTAAACTTACCAGAGCCACGGGGTTTCTTTGTAGTGATATCAACTTTCTTCAGTACTTTTTCGAAGTCCAAATTATTCTCAGCCATTTCCCCAAGCAAGCTGGCAATTATTGCTAGGTGAGAGGGTACGTTTCCATTTTTACAATAGTTGCTCAAGGAGACTCTGTTCATTTTCAACAGCTCTGCAAATTGCCCTAAGTTCAAACCAGCTTTCCCTAGTTGTCTTTGAAACTCGTCGTACGTCATGTGCTAGTAACCTCTATATATACTGTTATTATATTCAGTATAATAGTATCAAAGAAATGACAATGCGTCATATATTTATGACATGTAATTATATCTCATTGGTTTGTGCTTTTGATTCTATGAACGTGGGTCTTAGTGAACAGTTTGCCTCGTATGGTGCGATAGCCCAGTTCGTTCAGTTCGGTTGCTAGCTCTTTTAAGGACAGTTTCATTTCCGTGGCTGATTCAATCTCTGATAACAACTCCCTAAGCTGCTTGTTGCGTTCTGCTGCCATCTTGTTCTTGATGTCTCTGGCTGCTGCTGTGTTGGAGTTTCGTATAAGCTGAAGGGTGGGATTGCCAAGCACCACACCCCGACGTTTAGCAGCGGCAAGACCTGCCTTGGTTCTCTCGCTGATTAGCTCACGTTCGTACTGAGCAAGCACAGCCATCATGCCAATGGTGAGCGTGTTGGCATCCGGCATATCAACACAAACAAACTCGACCTTACTCTTTTGTAGGTTGGCAATAAAGGCGATGTCACGGCTGAGCCTGTCTAGCTTGGCGATGACCAATGTTGCGCCTGTTAGTTTGCATCGACGTAGTGCTTTGTCTAACTCTGGACGGTTGGCTTTCTTACCTGACTCTACCTCGGTGAAGCTATCCAACACATCACCATCGCGGTTCTCGATGAATGCATCGACACTGGTTTGCTGGGCTTCAAGTCCTAAGCCTGACTGACCTTGCTTCTGTGTGCTGACTCGGAAGTAG
>Ga0209828_1001794_pt1 | contig 18792 bp, 15 predicted proteins | sample MaitaG_FD_187429 | JGI IMG/M metagenome (GOLD analysis project Ga0209828, IMG submission 187429) | Marine algal microbial communities from Maine, USA - Maine_Asex2 metaG (SPAdes) (version 2) | ecosystem: Host-associated > Algae > Red algae > Unclassified | place: Maine, USA | collected 2015-01-05 | reverse complement strand
GGGCGGATGGAAAGAGTACTATACCAACAAAAGACCACCTGGGTCAAAAACCTTCGCATGGGGATTAGAAAAATTTGAAAATATGTGCTTCGCTTTTTTTTTTTCAAAATGTGTCCTAACGACAGCCCGCGCTGTGCGAACGTGCATTCACATTTTTCCTCACTTCCTTTTCCAAATGAGTGAAGGAATAGCATCCTCTTCCCCTACAATCCCAGCGAGCTTAAGATTGTAGACTACGCTTTGGATCATTTTATTACTGATCCAGCCGTGGATTGCCCACTCGGTAGAATGAAACCATCGTTCAACATCCACCATTTTCTGTTCATAGCGTTTGCTCACCATGGAAATAGCGTCTGGGTTTTGCATAAATGCATCTGCGCTGTCATGAACTACGCGTAACATTCTTACAATGTCATCAGGCATCTTTTCTAAAGCTTCGTCACGGACTGCTATAACAAAACAAGGCCAAGGGGTAAGATATTCTCCTATTCTTTTAAGGATTCCATTGTCCACATAAGGTTTGGTGGTAAATTTTTCCCAGTAGAACACATCCGTTTCGTTTTTGCTTAAGGATTCTAGTGCACCTTCCAGGTTTTTAATGATTTCAAACTGATCATTATATATAGACTTTCCTTTAGAGTTTGCATCTACTACTGCCATGAGATTAGATCCAGAACCAAACCTACTGATAGCATATCGTTTATTAAAAATGTCATTATAGTTATCGAGGGAATTATTGGCTCCCGTATGAACGCCCCAAATTAAAGGAGTACTTACATAAAGACTTACAATTTTAGAGGGATTGCCATTTATTATATCCTTTATAATTCCTTCTGTTAGTAAGATACAGGCATCTACTTCTCCGTCACGTAGGGCTTTCGTCATTTGCCCTGTTCCTCCTTTGAATGTAGTCCATTCGATATCTATTCCTCTTTTTTGAAACTCCCCTTTTTCTTTTGCAAGATGAATGGGTAGGTTAAAATGTTCTGGTACGCCGCCTAATCGTATTGTATTCATTCGTTATCAGTATTGGATGTAAGATAAGTTCTAGTTTTATTTTTGAAGAGAAAATTTAAGGTATTTCTTGTGAGTTGGGAGTAAATAATAGGAGTTCGAGATTTTGAGAGAGCTGGTCAAATCCTAAAAACAGTTGTCAGATTATTTGATCCATGCAATGGATTGAGCGAAGTTGCGATATGGCGAGGGAGCGATTGTTAATCTTTAGTTGAAATTAATTCTCTTCCAGTTAAGCTTAATGACAAATTATATTTTTTCGGATAAAGAACTTCGATTATCTACTCCTTTTCGCGAATTAGCCATGCGAGCTACGCGAGCCCTCTCGAATTCTGTTAGTCTCTTCTCATCACTTGCTCTCCTTATCCTAAAATAATTAATTATAAGACAATTTGTAGAACCAATAGTCTCCCTCATTAATATGAGATTTGATTTTATACTCCCGAAGTATATTGTTTTCTATAGATATAACTTCTATATCTTTATTCTCTAGAACACCTTCATCATCATCAATATACCACTTCGAATAACTAAGTGGAACTTTATTAGATATTTTCAATCCTAAAAGTGATATAATCTCTGAATCAAAAAACCCAAAGCCACTGTTGGGATTAAATAAATTATATGGATTAGTCAAATCAGAGTAAGTTGAGAATATGTCTTCTCTTCGTACCTCTTCTGGTTCTGAAACAGGCGTTTTAATGTACCGTATTGTTTTTATATTATCACTTTCATCTCTTTCGAATATTGTTTTATCTATTCCATTGTGAGAAATAAATTGATACGAATTGATATACCCATTTTCAGTTGTAATTTTAATTGTTCTTGTATCCGGTCTACGAAGTGTGATAACGTCTTGGGAATATGTTACCGCATAGTGATCAGTTAAAGTTGATAATGGAGGAGCGGCTGGAAAGTTAGTTACTGTTAGACTATTTATGATTTCATCTACAAACGTAATTTGATGCCGAGTAGTGGGCGTACTAGAACCATTAATTTCAATTTTCCACAATCGTTGTTGATCGTCGTAATAGTAATCTTCAAATGGACCGTTAGGTACATTATTATACAGAATGTCGATCCGATTAAGTTTTGTTTTGTGTATAGGTGTGTAAGAACTTAAAGTTGGATCTTCTAGTTTGTCTTCGCAAGCTGTAAATAGGACAAGTAAAACTATGGGGATTAATAATCTGTTATTCATCTGCATTGAATTGGTTGTATTAAAATTAACATAAAAATTACAATTATTATTTCATCTTTTAGAGGAGATTTCGAGATTTCGGGATGTCGAGAGAGCGGCATGTTCAGTTGATGAAATGGATTGAGCGAAGTCGCGATCTCGCGAGGGAGCGATTGTGCATCTTAAAGTAAATATTAATTCTATTCCTGTTGCGTTTAAAGGCAGGCTTATATTTCTTCGGATAAAGAACTTCGATTATCTACTCCTTTTCGCGAACTCGCCATGCGAGCTACGCGAGCTCTCCCGAACTCGCCATGCAAGCTTTGCTTGCTCTCCCAAGCTGTCACTTCCGCGACAGGGGTAGGAATGAAGGGGCAGCATGCACCTGTCCTGTTAGGACCGGAGTGAAACGGAGTCATGGATGACCCGGTCTTCCTGACCATTGGGAAGGAAGAGTTGCCCAAAAATTAAAAAATATTAAAAAGTGGTAACATAAATCTTGCGGCAGGTTATTTAATAGTACAAGTGCATAAATAATGAAAAAACAACTTCTTAAAAAGCATTTGTGAATCATTATAGAACAATTCCACTCTATTGCATTTTATTGGTTAGTTATTAACAGGTTCCACAGTTGATTAAAAGCCCCTCAAAGGACGGGGCTTTTTTCTTTTCTGCAATATAAGAATTAAAGAAAGCGTGTAGGATTGAATAGGAAGTGCTTCCATTTTGAGGAAAAAATGTTATGTATATTTTGTGATTTTCCTAATGTGTAAAACTCACCTTAATCGATACCGTGTTATTTTCAACATTGTTTTCGCCACCACTATCTCCTATAATATTAAAAACAAGTGGTAATGTACCATCCGTATTTCCAGGATCAAAAGTTGCTGCCATACCGAAGTTTAGACTGTTATTTGCAGTTATAATTCCGGCGTGCGTCCATACATGGTAATCAGGATTTGTACCGTCATAAGTCCATTGGGAATTAGCAACAGGGATAGAAAAAATATTTGTTAGCGTAGGGTCGTATGTGAAGTTGAGTTTTGAATCTTTGGATAGTGTAACTGTAATAGCAGCATCTGTATCAAATCCATTTACCTCATCCACACTAACTATTATAGAAGTTTGTCCGGTCCCATTAAAGTTTGTAGGTTGCATATTAACTGAGGGTTGTAAGTCAGGAAAATCCGTCAAACTAAAATCTACTTTTAACATGTATAGACCTGTGCTTATATCAGAGGCAAGAATACAACCTGAAGGTAGGAAAGGATATGCTCCCCAGTTTCCTTCATAACCACCATAAGTGCTATTGTCATAGGTATCGTAATATGCTAGCAACTCTGGATCTGAAGGATCTGCTAAGTCATATACTTTTATACCATCATGGTAGTAAGAGATAAACAACGTATCTTCTTTTACAAATGGATTATGGGGTGGCAACAGTCCGCCAGGGATTAATGGATCGTACAACTGATTTACTGGTCCAATGTCATTGTTAGGATCTCCTAAGTTTGCTAAATCGATGACTTGTATTGGTCTACCTGGTCCTACTTCTTCTGCATAGTATAAATAGTCGTCATTTTCTGATGCCCATGAACTATGATTGTAACCTCCTGCATCATGTGATCCTAAATCAATAGGATTCGTAGGATCTGTCATATCCCAAACATATAGACCTGCATAGCCATGAGACGCGTATGCAATATTATCACGTACAAATACATCATGGATATAGGCCACAAGATCTACCTCTTCTAATAAGGTAGGATTTGCTGGGTCTACTGACAAATCTAATATTACCATATCTACTCCAGAAGGGACACCGGCATTATTTCCAAAACCTACTGCATACAATCTATCGTTTTCTTCATCTATGTAAATATTGTGAGCTTTAGAAAAGAACGCTGTCGTTGTCAACTCGTGTGTGATGTTTGCCCCATCAGCAGAAAAGATATGTAAACCCTCACTGCAGCCATCACATACAGCATAGATATACCCATTGTAATGTTTGAAGTCTCTCCATACAGGAGTTCCTCCTCCATCAAATTCAAACAATGGTTCGGGATCATAACAGTCAGAAACATCCACAAAGAATATTTTTTCTCGGCTTCCAAAAACAGCATATTCGCCACCATTTTGCGTGTAACCCCAGACATCACTATACTCGGATGTGGGTACAGGGTTGTATTGAGAGGCCTTCTTCATGTATAATGAATCTTGCGAATAGATGGAAATGGACGCTAGTAACGCTGCGATACTTAAGATGAATCTCATAGTTTGAATATTTAAATCATTGGGGCTCTAAATTTAATCAAAAAAACTGGACGGTATGAGCGAATCAAGGCTGTCAATGCAATTTGTCGCCAATAAAGTCACGGAATTGGCTAAAATATGTAGGAATATCGCAATTCCTTTCCTCCGTTAGGATTATTTATTCTCCATATTAATACTCTATCTTTGCTGGGAACAAAGTAGACCATGGAAATATTTGATCAAGTAGAAAAACTTATAGAGGAGATTAAGGGCTACCCTGTCTCTAATAAGGAAGAGTTAGAAAAATTCCGTATCCAATATTTAGGATCAAAGAATACTATCAAGCCAGTGTTTAGTTTGATAAAAGATGTACCAAATGAACGTAAAAAAGAGTTTGGACAAAAAGTGAATGAGGCGAAGCAAACGGCGGAAGCAAAATTTAAGGAGGCGCAAACGGGTTTAAAGAGCGCAGGAACATCGGATAAGTACAAGAGTTTTGATCCTAGTCTTCCGATGGATGGTGAATGGGAGGGGTCACGGCACCCTGTTTCTATCACCATGAACCATTTCATCAAGATATTTGAGAAAATAGGTTTTGAAGTTGCCGAGGAAAGGGAGATAGAAGACGACTGGCATAATTTTACTGCGATGAACACGCCAGAGGATCATCCGGCTAGAGATATGCAGGATACCTTCTACTTAAAAGATTCAGATAAGATGCTTTTGCGTACACACACGTCTAGTGTGCAGGCAAGGGTGATGACAACGCAAAAACCGCCGATACGTATTATAGCGCCAGGACGTGTGTACAGAAATGAAACGATTTCTGCGCGATCGCATTGTCAGTTTCATCAAGTGGAGGGGCTTTATATCGATAAGAACGTGTCGTTTGCAGATATGAAGCAAACCTTACTCTATTTTGCGCGAGAAATGTATGGTGTAGATACGAAAATTAGATTGCGACCGAGTTTCTTCCCCTTTACTGAGCCGAGTGCAGAAATGGATGTGTGGATGGGAACAGACACAGATGCGACTAAGCGTCTGACGAAGGGGACAGGTTGGTTGGAAGTATTAGGTTGTGGTATGGTAGATCCCAATGTTCTTAAAAACTGTGATATCGATCCAGAAGTATATTCAGGTTTTGCATTTGGAATAGGGATAGAGAGAACAGCAATGCAGAAGTTCGAAATTAATGACATACGACACTTATTCGAGAATGATCTCAGATTTTTAAAACAGTTCAGTTCAGCAACATAATATGAAACCGAGTGTTCCTAAAGGCACCAGAGATTTTCTTCCAGCTCAGGTCGCAAAGCGAAAATATATTTTTGGCGAAATAGAAAAAGTGTTTCAGAAGTACGGTTACGTAGCGATAGAGACGCCGACCATGGAAAATCTGTCTACCTTGACTGGGAAATATGGAGAAGAAGGGGATAAGCTCTTGTTCAAAGTCTTGAATAACGGGGATTATCTTGCGAAAGCAGATGCAGACGCACTGGCTGAAAAAAATTCTACAAAACTTACATCTAGTATTTCTAAACGTGGACTGCGTTACGATTTAACGGTGCCATTTGCACGCTATGTGGTTATGCATCAGAATGATCTGTATTTTCCATTCAAGCGGTATCAGATACAACCTGTTTGGAGAGCAGATAGGCCACAGAAGGGAAGATATAATGAATTTTATCAGTGCGACGCAGATGTTGTGGGTTCAGATTCTCTTTTATATGAGGCAGAGCTCGTCCAGATTTTTAATGAAGCATTCGCGCAGTTAAATGTAGATGCGGAAGTAAAACTCAACAACAGGAAGATACTGTTTGGAATAGCTGAGGTGATCGATGCGACGGAAAAGTTCATGGATATCACAATGGCTATTGATAAATTAGATAAAATCGGATGGGAAGGTGTTGAAAAAGATCTCCTTGGACGTGGATTGGAAGAAACACAGGTGCGTAAAATCAAAAAAATACTAGATGTAGGTTCTGTCGACGAACTAGAGCCTCTTGTACAGTCAAGTGCCTCTGCGTTAGCAGGAATAAAAGAGATCAGAACGGTACAATTATTTCTAGAAGGAAAAGAACATGCAAACTTCACATTTGATATAACTTTAGCGCGTGGGTTAAATTATTACACGGGTTGTATTTTGGAAGTTGCTCCTCCTGCCGAAGTTAAAATCGGAAGCATAGGTGGTGGTGGAAGATACGATGACCTCACAGGCGTTTTTGGGTTAAAGGACGTATCGGGTGTTGGCATTTCTTTTGGAGCAGCACGCATTTACGATGTCATGGAAGAGTTGCATCTTTTTCCTGAAACGATAGTGCAAGATGTCAGCGTTCTTGTGACCTATATGGATGCAGATTATCAGCAATATGCCTTTGATGTCGTTTCAAGATTACGCATAAAAGGTCTTAATGCCGATGTATACCCGAGCGCTGCAAAGTTTCAAAAGCAAATGAAATATGCGAACAAGCGTGGCATCTCTAATGTGATTATTATTGGAGAGGAAGAGTTTGAGTCGAAAGTGCTGAGTCTTAAAAACTTAGACTCGGGAGAGCAAACGAAATTAGTGCTCGATGAAATTATCCAGGAGCTCTTGTTTGCCTAGAGTTGTCGAGAAGCTTGCACCGTTCATCTATTCCCTTTTGCATTTTTACTCTCTTTGGATACATTTAGCGAGCTCAAAAAAGGATGACAGGAGTATCATACTATATAGGTTTAAGGAAGCGAATATTAGATCGGAGGCTCGTTGAGTTCGGGATTCATCCTTTTTTGGCCTATGTTTTAGCTCCCTTAGTTTTTATTGCCATGTCTTTGCTACTCTTTTATAAGACAGAATATGCAGTATATGTGTATGTGGCACTTGCTATATCCTTTCTTTTCCCGCTTGCCGATATTAAGAAAGCTAATTTTCTAAACTTACATTTTAATAAATCAGATTTTAAAAAACTTATGCTACTAGAGCATCTAATAGTTGCTCTTCCTTATGCTTTTATCTTATGTTTTAAGTTTTATTTTATTTGGGCAATTGGACTGGTTGTTTTTGCTGCCGGTTTTAGTCTTTTGAATGTAAAAAGCACATCTAATTTTTATGTCCCGACTCCATTTGGAAAGTATCCGTATGAATTTGCGACAGGTTTTCGTAAGCTCTTTCCTGTGTATTTAGTTGTACTGTTTTTGCTGACAATGGCAGTTTCTGTTTCAAATTTTAATCTAGGGCTATTTGCTTTGGCATTAATCCCGTTTGTCTGTATCAATTTTTATAGTGAGATGGAGAATCCGTTTTATGTATGGATTTATGATAAGACAGCAGGTGGCTTTTTAAAACACAAGTGTCTTGTTGCGTCTGGATATCTTACGATTTTATTGCTCCCCGTTTTTCTTGTACTTGCCTTCGTGTTTCCGGAAATGATAAGAATAATATTGGGAGTATTTATTCTATCCTATGCTTACTTCTCTAGCTATATTGTATTTAAATACGTCCGTTACCCTCAGCAACTGACACTGATACAAATTATCGCATTAACCGTATCCTATTTATTTCCACCATTGCTTCCATTTACCCTTAGCTATTATCTTCCTAAGGCAAACTTTAACCTACAACGCATATTGAGATGATTGAAATTAAAAAGCTAAGTAAGTGGTATGGGGCGAATGAGGTCTTAAAGGGAATCGACCTTACGATAGATGCGGGGAAAGTCTATGGAATTGTTGGTGAGAATGGTTCAGGAAAGACAACAATGTTTAGATGTATCGCAGGACTAGAGAGTTTTTCTGGAGAAGTGATAAGTACACACAATCCACTAAAAGATAATCTTGGTTTTTTGACGACGATACCTTTTTTCTTTAGTCGCATGACGGGGCGTGAGTATATTCAATTAATTTCGGTCGCGAGAAACAACTTGGATACTCGTATTGATGAACAGAATATATTTGATCTTCCTTTGGAGCAATATGCGGAGACATATTCTACGGGGATGAAAAAGAAGTTAGCGCTTACGGCTATTCTTATGCAAAAGAATGCCGTTTATATTTTTGATGAACCGTTTAATGGGGTGGATATCCAGAGTAATCTTATAATTGCTGAGATTATTCGTAAGCTAAAAGAAATGGGAAAGACGATTTTGATTTCGTCCCATATTTTTTCAACACTTAGTGATAGTTGTGATAAAATATGTGTCTTGAAAGAAGGAAAAATAGTAAAAGAGTTGTCACCAGAAGAATTTCCTGCTTTGGAGCAACAAATGCGAGATGAAAGCAGTCTAGAAATTATTCGTAAATTAAACTTACAATAACCGTAAGTTCAAATGAAGGATTCTATTGTATTTACAAATGCGCAAGGCCTCTCTGATTTGGAGGGCATACTTGCCTTGCAAAAGAAAAATCATTATACGAACATAAGTCAGGAGGTAGCCAACAAAGAGGGGTTTGTAACCTGTATGCATGATCTAGAATTAATCCAGAAAATGAATAGTCCGCATGCGCATGTCATTGCTAAGGTGGACGATAGGGTAGTTGCTTATGCACTCGTCATGACACGAGAGCATTGTAATGCCATAGATGTTCTGAAAACTATGTTTGACAAAATAAATACGCTGAATTATATTGGGAATGCGTTGGTAGACTCCAGGTATGTTGTGATGGGGCAGATATGTATCGCTGAAGAATATAGGTCTATGGGGATTTTTAAAAACTTATATGCAAACATGAAAGAGCAGCTCGGGAAAGAGTTTGATTATATAATTACAGAGGTGGATGATGATAATAAACGTTCACTGGCTGCGCATGCGCGTTGTGGGTTTCTGACAATAGAAGTATATACAGCAGGTAAGGATTGGCATTTGATGCTTTTGGAAACGCATTAGATAAGTTATCTGTCTGGAATAGGTGGTGGATATTCAAGTACAGGAATGACACTGTTTGAGTTTACAACTTTACGCTGTGGGATAAGGTCAAAATGGACAGTTAAAGTTGTAAAACACTTTCCTTTAGATTGAATCTTTTTGATGTTGAAAAATTGAACAATTGATTCATCAATTGCGTTCGAAAAAAATTCAATTTTGGAATTGTAGTAGACTCTGCAAAAACCATTTCCATCATGTATGATGATAATTTGTATAGAGTCTTCAATTAAATTCTTTTTACACTCAGCAGGATATTTTATTTCTTTATAAAATGTTTTGAGCGTGTTTATATGTCCGTTTATTTTAGATTTGGCAAACTCCTTGAATTCATATTTTTAGTAATAATTCGAATCTTGACTAGATGCAGAGAAGGATAGTGCAGTTAATGCAATTATTATATGTTCGACTTTAGATCTCATAAGAGCTAGATGCAAGGTTTTCTATATTGAGATCTAATACTTCAATAATCTATGTATTATGCTCTGTAAAACTAAAAAATGGTGGATATGATATAAATTATTTTTTAGAGTTAATAATAACAAGAACTTCAACGAATTTAATTTCTCGAATTCTCTATAGCGCGTATCAGTGCTTTGATATCAGAGGCGTCATTAAATACATTCACAGAAATGCGTAAATGTTCGCCTCTCACAGAGAGAATTAAATTTTCTTCTTCTAATGCGCGGTATAAACGCTTTTCATCGATGCCTGTGTTGAGTGGGATTGAGAAAAGATGGTTTGAAAAGTATTTTTCTTCTTCCAGTGTAATGCCAATAGAATGCAAATACGATTTTAATGGTCCTATAAGTTCACCGCAATACGATTGGAGGCCTTCCACAGTCCAGTTATTGATTTGTTGGAGTGCGGCGTTTAGAATTGGAAGTAATATAAAGTTGCTTGTTTGTCCCACGTTAAATCTTCCCGCACCTTCTGTATATTCTGAAGTATAATCCGTCAATGCTCTAAAGTTATCTGCATTTTTCCGATTCATCCAAGACTCTTCCAGTGGAATTCCTTGATTGAACTCCTCTTTGACATATAAAAAGCCCATAGAGTAAGGGCCAAATAACCATTTGTATGAAGCACAGATCAATGCACTGATATTGCAAGCGGAAACATTGATAGGAAGAGCGCCAACGGATTGCGTTCCGTCTACTATAAGGTGCGCATCGTATTCTTTACACCGTTTACCGATGTCTTCTAGATCAAATTTTAATCCACTCATCCAATGCACAGTAGGCACCAATACTACACTAGTGTTATTGTCAATAGCATGCAATATTTTCTGATTCCAGTTTTTACCAAGTTGCGCGGAATTTGGATCAGGGACTATTGAGAGTAAATTGTTATCTTGTTCTTTGCACCATCTCTCCAAGGTGTAGTAGCCACTAGGAAATGCTTCTTTTACAATAATAGCTTTCCCTTGTTTTTTCGCTGGTGTATTGTTTAGCGCACTAGAAAAGCCATAAGTTGTCGATGGGATGATTGCTATTTGCTTAGCAGATGCTTGAATTATTTTTCCGTAGGATTCTTTAGCGGTTTTTGCAAGATTAAAAAAATCATTGACTGTAATTTCGGCAGGATTGCGTTCCCTTTTGATCGCTTGCATCACTGCTTCTTCCGCAGGCTTCATGAGAGGAGCTTTGTAGGCGCAATTGAGGTAATGAATTTTTGGGTTTAGGCTGAAAAGATGTTTTTGGCACTTCATCTAGGTGTTCTTTGTTTGAAAAATACAATATTTTATTCGCTCTGCTAGTGATCCAAACCATAGCTATTTTTTGCAGCAGCGATTTGTGTTTCTTCCTTCGTATCTGGAAAGAATATATAGCTAGGGGCGAGGATTGGTTTTGCTTTAGTTACGGTAAATTTTGTGAGGCTCTTAAATGGGAATTTTTCTCCAGCAAGAGTGATGAGTGGCTTACTTAATTTGCCCCAACTTTCATCTCCTGTATGAATGATCTCTGCGATTCCTTTAAATTGAAATCCTTTTTGCACTAGAATGTCAAGAATACTGATACATACCTGCGCGTTCTCCTTAATATTCCTTACTGAATTGGGAGAGGCGATATTTGCCACTAAGATAACATTGTCCTCCCAGTGCGTAAAGATTTCCTTAGGTGAGACGTTGGGAAATTTATCTAAAGAAGATGTTGCTAGCCATGCAAGAACACAGTTGTCAATATATTTTTTGTAATGCTCTGTAAGCATGAATAAAAATAGGATAATTGCTTGACAATATTAGAGCAGCCTTGTATTATGCTTTTTGACATTAAAGACGTAATTAGCAGTCAGTTTAATTATGGCAAAGGAAATAAAATCTACCTTACATAAAAGGAATAGACATCGTGCTCAGTATGACTTTGAAAAGTTGACTGCGGTCAATCCTAAATTGGATACCTATGTGCATAAGAATAAGTATGGAACGCTCAGTATTGATTTCTTTAATGCTCATGCCGTGAAAGCTTTGAATACTGCCTTATTGTTATACCATTATGACTTGCAATATTGGGATATTCCTAAGAAATATCTTTGTCCAGCGGTGCCAGGAAGAGCAGATTATATCCATTATGTTGCAGATTTATTTCCAGAGAAGAAGAGGCGTTCCGCTTTACGATGTTTAGATGTTGGGGTGGGGGCCAATTGTGTGTATCCACTTGTGGGAGCAACAGAATATGGATGGGAGTTCATAGGAACGGATATAGATAAGGATGCATTGCGATCTGCGCAAAAGATCATCGATAATAACCCTACTTTAAAGAATAAAGTAACACTAAGGCATCAAGAGAATTCAGAATTTATATTGCGAACAGTGATCGATACGAAGGAAAGATTTGATTTGTTATTGACAAACCCGCCCTTTCATGCGAGTAAAAAAGAGGCAGATAAAGCAGCATTGCGTAAATTAAATAACCTAAAAGGAAAGGGATTCAAAGAGACAAAGCTTAATTTTGAGGGACAAAGCAATGAACTGTGGACAGAAGGAGGAGAACAGAAATTTATAACGAAGCTAATTCATGATACCTACATGTTTAGAAAAGCATTGCATTGGTGTACCTGCTTAGTCTCCAAAGAAAAAACTTTGGCTGTATGCGAACGAAAATTTAAAAAGATAGGTGCTGTGGAAAAACGCATCTTAGAAATTGGTACAGCGAATAAAAAAACGCGCATCCTAGCTTGGCGCTGGAAAAAAGAATTTTTAGAAAAGAAAAATGAAAGACCAGCCAGAAATCCTTAAGAAACTAGGAATAACTGCATTGAACTCAATGCAAGAGGAAGCCTATGAAACGATTCGTACAAATGACGAAGTAATATTACTGTCGCCTACAGGAACAGGAAAGACACTTGCGTTTTTGTTGCCACTTATCTCGCAGATTGATAGAGAAATACGAGCAGTGCAAGTTTTAATATTGGTACCATCTAGAGAGTTGGCAATTCAGATAGAACGCGTAGTGCGGGAGATGGGAACAGGCTTAAAGGTAAATGCAGTGTATGGTGGTAGAGCAGGAGCCAAGGATAGAGAGGATTTAAAACATGCGCCGTCTATTTTGGTGGGTACTCCAGGACGTGTAGCTGATCATTTACGCAGGAAGACAGTGTCGGTGGAACATCTTACGACTTTGGTGTTAGATGAATTTGATAAGTCATTAGAAATAGGCTTTGAAAAGGAGATGAAAGAAATTATCGGAGGCTTGAGGCAACTTAAAAAGAAAATACTTACTTCAGCAACACAGAGAATTGAAATTCCTGAATTTGTAGGAGTACGATGGCCTAAGAAAATAACTTATCTAGGAGAAAAGACCAATTTGCTCTCTATAAAAACTGTCGTTTCTCCCACGCAAAATAAATTGGATACACTTACCCAACTTTTGGGCAAAATAGGAGAAGGGAATGGTATCATATTTTGTAACCTTAAAGCGACCATAGAGTATCTAAGCGACCATTTGTTATCGAAAAAGATTGGACATGCATGTTTTTTTGGTGGATTGGAACAACGTGATCGTGAAAGGGCATTGATAAAGTTTAGAAATGGAACACATCGTTTGCTGCTAGCAACAGACCTTGCCGCAAGAGGAATTGATGTTCCCGAACTGGACTTTATTATCCATTATCAGATTCCATTTTCTGCAGAAGAGTTTACGCATAGAAATGGTCGGACAGCTCGTATGCATCAAAACGGAACAGCTTACATCTTAAAGTTTGAGGGACACGACCTTCCAGAATATATTGATGATTATGAAACGATAGAAGTGCATTCGGATAAGACACCTTCGCGTAGCACATGGGGAACGCTGTTTATCTCGGGAGGACGCAAGGATAAAATATCCAAAGGTGATATCGCAGGTCTGTTTTTCAAACAAGGCGGTCTCCAAAAAGACGAATTGGGGGTCATAGAGCTTAAAAAAGATTGTGCTTTTGTTTCCGTACCTATTAGCAAGGCACATGATTTAATCGGTAAGTTGAATAATGTGCGTTTAAAGAAGAAGAAGGTAAGGATTACTTATGTTGACTAGGAATAGAAAAGTTGCATGTAACTAGACTCAAAGTTTTATATACGTAATTTTATAATACTATTTGTTACGTATGAATACACAACTACATTGTCTATTAAGGAGCAAGTCATCGAAAGAGCGAAAGAATATGCGAAAATGCAGGGCAGAAACCTTTCTAATGTTGAATTTATTCTCCGTTTAGAGCGAATAAAGTTATCGTATGAAATTGAACATAGCAATTATAGGTGGTGGAACAGCGGGATTATTTCTAGCGTCCTTTTTGAACACCGACATTTACGACGTTACTATTTATGAAAAGAAAGCTTCTGTAGGTCGCAAGTTTTTGGTGGCAGGCGCTGGAGGGTTTAACCTGACACATTCCGAAGAATTATCTGAATTCAAATCAAGATATACTCCGAATTCATTATTTGAGAAGGCTCTAGATGCATTTACCAATGATGATTTAAGAGTTTGGTTTCAAAATCTTGGTATTTCAACATTTGTAGGTAGTAGTGGTCGGGTTTTTCCTGTAAAAGGTGTAAAACCCATCGAAGTTTTGAAAACTATAGAAGCGCATTTGATTAAGAAGAATGTAAAATTCGAATACAACAAGACGTTTACGAATTGGAACGAAGAAAATGCATTGGTATTTAGTGGGAATAAAATTGTAGAGTATGACTACGCTATTTTTGCCTTAGGAGGTTCGAGTTGGAAAGTAACTGGTTCGGACGGGTCTTGGCTAGATACGTTTGCTCAAAAAGGAATCGAAACTTCACCCTTTGTAGCGTCCAATTGTGCATTTAATATTAATTGGCCAGAAAAGTTTATACAAAGAAATGAAGGTAAACCATTAAAGAATATTTCTTTTTCGATAAATAATAAAACACAGAAGGGGGAAGTGGTAGTCACCAAATTTGGTTTAGAAGGGAATGCGATTTATGGGCTAAGCCCTGAAATCCAATCTAAGTTGACCACGGAAAACCAAGCTATAGTTTTCGCAGATTTTAAACCCACATTTGATTTACTAAAATTGACTAAAAAGTTAGTTGATTCGAAGTCAAACATTACTACTATCCTAAAAGATGAAATAAAGCTATCACGTTCTGTGGTGGAACTTATTAAAGCAACGCTGACAAAAGAGCAATATTTAGATACCTCAATATTGGCTGTATTTATTAAGAAATTCCCGCTTACAATTGTTGGATCCGCTTCCATTGATGAGGCTATTTCAACCTCAGGAGGCATTCATTTAAATGCAATAGAAGCTAATTTTGAATTAAAGAAAATGAAGAATAATTTCTGCATTGGAGAAATGCTAGATTGGGACGCACCCACTGGAGGCTATTTAATACAAGCTTGTGCAAGCATGGGTGTTCATTTGGCCCGTCATTTGAATACTATTTAAACGTGAAATTCTAATTTAACCTCAACAAGGTTGGTTTCTCACTGTTATTAGCAGCAATACCTGTAAATAAAAAAAGCCTCCACTTGGGAGGCCCTTATTTTTTGCAATTTATTATTTAAGCTTCTTCGTTCGTTTCCTTTAAGCCATTACTAGTTTCTGAGCTTTCTAGTTTGTTTTTTATTAAACTTTCAGGAAGACTCATTCCGCTTTGATCTAAAAAATCATTCAATTGAGGCATCATACTATACAAACCTTGCACAAAATTTCCTACCCCTTTTCCATTACCACTATCGTACACTACAACCTTATCTATTTCAAGATCTTTGATAGCAGCTGTTTGTATTTGCGCCAGTTCAGTCAATTTATCTATCATAAGGAATCCTATCGCACTTTGCGCGTCGCCATTAGCGGCCTTAACTAGTTTATCAAATCCTTCAGCTTGCTTAGACAATAATTCTTCTCGTCCTTTTGCTTGTGCTAGCAATTTTGATAGAATGGCATCAGCTTCCCCTTTTGCTATTTCTCTCTGGCGCTCGGCTTCAGCCTGTGCAGCGATAACAGCTTTTTGTTTTTGTATATCTGCATTTACAACTTGATCAGCTTCCATTTTTGCTTTTTCCATTGCTCCTCTAGCCTCTTCTGCCGTCTTTTCCGCGATGTAAGCCTCTTCTGATGCCTTTGCTACTGCTACCTTCTGCGCCGCTGTTGCTTTCCTCTCCGCTTCTGCCATTTCAATATCCCTAAGAGCATTTGAATTTGCAATTTTTATTGAGGATTCGTTAATACCTTCTTGAGCTGATGCCTTTGCGACTGCTTCTCCAATCTCAGCTCTACTCACTGCATCTGATACCTTGATTCTTTGGTCTTGATTTGCTTCTGCTTGACCAATTGCTCCAGTTCTTTCTTCATTAGCCACCTTTACTTTTGCGTCATTTATTGCTTTTGCAGCTGCTTCCTTGCCCAAGGCTTGGATATATCCTGACTCGTCCTGTATATCAGTAACATTTACATTAATAAGACCTAATCCTATTTTATTCAATTCGTCTCCAACATTTAAATACACAGAGTCTACAAACTTGTCTCTATCTGTATTTAATTCTTCGATATCCATGTTTGCAATTACCAGGCGCATTTGCCCCATTATAATATCATGCGCCAATGAGCTTATATCAGGCCTTTGTAATCCTAGCAATCGTTCTGCAGCGGCAATCATTAATTCTGGTTTATTAGAAATACCTACAGTAAATTGAGCGGGTACAGATACCCTAATATTTTGCTTTGATAATGCATCTTGCAAGTTGACATCTATACTAAGTGGAGTAAGATCCAAATATTTGTAATCCTGAATCACTGGCCAAACAAAAGTCGCCCCGCCTGCGTAACATGTGGCAGATTTCTCTCCTTTGGTTTTCCCATATACAACTAGAATCTTGTCACTTGGACATCTCTTGTATCTGCTTATAAGAAAGATGATTATTAGAAATGAGACGACTAATACAAACCCGACTAAAATTAATATCCCTTGTGTCATTTTTATTGGTTTAGATTGATGAATTATTTTAAAATTAACCTGCTAACTACTGCTATGTTATTTTCAATGTCTTCTACTAATACTACAGAGCCAGTTGGTATATCTTCTTTGCTTCCAGATTTTGCTTTCAATTCTCTGGTTGCGCCATTTATATTTACTTGGATTAGTCCTGTTCCCGAACCTGCAGGAATTTTAAGATAAACTTTGGCTTCTTTAAACAGAGCATCTTCTCTTGTCCAGTTCACATTGGATTGATTCTTAAGAATTATCTTAAATAATTGACTAAGTAGAAACACTGCTAATAATCCAGCGATTATTCCAACACCAAAAGCGTAGGTTGGATTATTTTCTACAGCAAGAACTAGTTTAACAACCCAACTCCCTATAGAAAGAAAAGTGAGTAAACTTTTAACTATCCCTAAACCTCCTGCATCAGTTTCAACATCAGTATCACCTATGTCTAGATCTAGGCCACCAAGCAAAGAGAGTAACAAGAGTAGAATAAGAAGCCCTCCACTAAAAATTGAAATCCATGTGAATACTTCGATCATTTTATTGCATTTATATAGTCAACAATTTAAAGTACAATTTAATTTCCTTTTAGTTGGATTATCGATGAAGGCATAGGAATGTCAGACCAATTTCATTTAGAAGAATATTTGATTACGGTAATATTAATTTAACCTCAACAAGGTTGGTTTCTCACTGTTATTAGCAGCAATAATCAGCATTCCGTTTCTGGTTTTTATTTTATCTATTGCTTTCGTGTCTCCCTTGATAAAAATTCCACTTTCTGAAAGAGGTATTGCCTTAAACCCTCCTTTACCATCACCCAATAATAGGCAGCCATAACTTGCGTCATTTCTAGGCGTCTCTATCTCTGAACCATACATGTTTCCAGCAACAATAAGATCCAAATGACCATCTTTATTAATATCCTCAGCTACCATACCATTAATGCATGATATTTGCGCAAGGTCTGGAAGCTTTGAAAATTCAAATTTTCCTTTTCCTTTGTTTTCAATATAATGACTTGCGAATGTTCTTGCCTTAAAGTGTAGAGAATTTTTCAAGTCTGCTTCTGTATACACGTCTGCTAATGATGCTTCGGCAAATATGTCATACTCTTTGTATTTGTATTTAATGGCTGGGATTTGTTCCGCAGAGCATTGCTTTCCGCGTAATGGGTATTGTACGCCGTCTTGATAGTAACCCAGAACGATATCTAATTTCCCATTTTTGTCATAGTCATTGGCATAGACATCGAAGGTTTCTTTTTCATTCGCTTGGTACTTATAATTCAATCCAAGGTTTCCAGCTACAAGGTCTAAGTCTCCATCCTTGTCAAAGTCTTCAGCAATAATGCTATACCACCAACCTGTTGTTTCATCAAGGCCTAGAGCCTTTGTGTTATCTTGAAACTTATTTCCAGTATTTTTTAGTACTGTAATGGGCATCCACTCACCCACTATAATCAGATCGATTTTTTCGTCCTTGTCATAATCTATCCACACGGCATCCGTGACGAGTCCTGCTTCTAATAGGTCTGGAGCAAGTTCTTCTGTAACATCTGAATAACGGAGTTCACCGGTTTCCGTTAATTCATTTTTTAAAAGATAACTTTTCGCGGGTGTAGGGTAGAGTTGAGGAACCAAACGACCTCCTACAAAGAGATCTATATCTCCATCTTGGTCATAGTCAACAGCCTTTACTCTAGATCCACTACCTGTCATAGTTGGTAACGCGTTTTCAGATTTGCTAAAAACTCCGGATCCATCATTAATGAATAATTTGTCTTGTAGTTTGGACATTCCTTCTTTGTATTCATTCCCGCCACAACTCACATAAAGATCTAGGTCATTATCATTATCAGCATCAAAGAATAGGGCAGCAATATCTTCTGTATTAGCATTTTCTTTCCAGAGTTCAGTTTGGCTGAGTGTAAAGCTTGCATCTTCGTTTTGAATATATAGTGCCGCTCTGCTTCCTCCGCCCCCACCGATATAGAAATCATCGAG
>Ga0209828_1001793_pt1 | contig 18805 bp, 18 predicted proteins | sample MaitaG_FD_187429 | JGI IMG/M metagenome (GOLD analysis project Ga0209828, IMG submission 187429) | Marine algal microbial communities from Maine, USA - Maine_Asex2 metaG (SPAdes) (version 2) | ecosystem: Host-associated > Algae > Red algae > Unclassified | place: Maine, USA | collected 2015-01-05 | reverse complement strand
AGCAATAAGCTTAAATCAAATATTATAGCAATGAGTCTTCAAGTTGAAGGCTCATTTTTTTTTATTCTTTTTTAAATAAACCTTGAGAAATTTTCGGAACTTAGCATCTTAAAATTAGTTTGATGCCAAAAATTTCAAGAAAAGGACTAAATATGCCAGAATCACCAATTAGAAAATTGGTGCCTTTTGCTGAAGAAGCCCATAAAAAAGGAAAAACGATTTATTACCTCAACATAGGTCAACCAGATATTAAAACACCCAGTGTTGCTCTAGATGCTGTGAAATCATGCACATTAGATATCTTAGCATATTCTCGCTCCGAAGGCTCAGAGCGCTATAGAATAAAAATTGCTGAGTATTACAAAAAGAATGACATTGAGGTTACATATAACGACATTATAGTTACCACTGGTGGCAGTGAAGCCTTATTATTTGCATTTGGAAGCATTATGGATGAAGAGGATGAAATTATAATTCCTGAGCCATTTTATGCCAACTATAATGGATTTTCTACAGCTTCTGGAGTTAACGTTGTGCCAGTAATTTCTAAAATTGAAGACAATTTTGCGTTACCTCCAATTGAAGAATTTGAAAAATTAATTACACTAAAAACTAAAGCTATTCTAATTTGCAATCCAGGAAATCCTACTGGATATTTATATTCTAAGGATGAAATAAAAAAACTAGCCACAATTGTAAAGAAACACGATTTGTTTTTAATCGCTGATGAAGTTTATCGCGAATTTGTTTACGATGGCATTGCCCATTATTCAATTTTACAAGAAGCTGGATTAGAAGAGCACGCAATTATCATTGATTCGGTTTCTAAACGTTACAGCATGTGTGGAGCACGTATTGGTTATTTGGTTTCAAAAAATAAGGAGGTCATAAAGACAGCTCTTAAGTTTGCGCAAGCTAGATTGAGTCCACCTACATTAGCTCAAATTGCAAGTGAGGCCGCATTAGAAACTCCGCAACGTTATTTTGATGATGTTATTGAAGAGTATGTAAAACGTAGAAATTTACTTATTACAGAATTAGAAAAAATCGATGGTGTTAAAGTCGCAAAACCTAATGGAGCTTTTTATTGCATTGCAGAACTGCCCGTAAAAAATACAGATAACTTTGCACGTTGGTTATTAGAATCTTTTGATTATAACAATAGCACCATTATGGTTGCTCCTGCAGCAGGCTTCTACTCTACTCCAGGTGTTGGCTTAAACCAAATTCGTATTGCTTATGTCTTAAATGAAGAGCTTTTAAAAACCTCCGTTAAAATATTAGCTGAAGCACTTAAAGTTTATAAAGACTAATGACACTAAGCAAGGACGTTTCTTTAAAATCGTATAACACTTTTGGTATTGATGCTAAAGCGGAATCGTTTTGTGATGTAACTTCAATTAAAGCGCTGAGACATGTTTTAAAAAAGCAACATTCTCAACCACTTTTTATTTTAGGCGGTGGAAGTAATATGCTTTTAACTAAAGATATTGAAGCGTTAGTACTACATATTAACCTAAAAGGAATTCAACTGGTTAGCGAAAACGAAAATTCTGTAATCTTAAGAGTTATGGCTGGTGAAAACTGGCACGAGTTTGTGCTATATTGCTTACAACATAATTATGGAGGTGTGGAGAATTTATCGCTAATTCCTGGTAATGTTGGCACAGCTCCTATTCAGAATATTGGTGCTTATGGAGTGGAACTTAAGGATAGCTTTGTTAGTTGTGAAACTATAAATATTACAGATCAATCTGCTAAAATATTCACAAAAGATGATTGTAAGTTTGGTTATAGAGAATCGATTTTTAAACAAGAATTAAAAGGGCAATATATTATTACTAGTGTTAATTTTAAGCTCACTAAAATAGCTCATAAACTGCACAGTGACTATGGAGCGATTAAGCAAAAATTAGAGGATTTTAATATTAAAAACCCAACTATTCAAGATATTTCTAATGCTGTAATCACAATTAGACAAAGTAAATTGCCAGACCCAAAAGAAATAGGAAATAGCGGTAGTTTTTTTAAGAATCCAATTATTTCAATTGAACAATTTAATATACTTCAAAAAAATTTTACTGATGTGCCGTCTTATATAGTTTCTGAAAAAGAAGTTAAAGTACCTGCTGGTTGGCTAATTGAAAAAGCCGGATTTAAAGGCAAGCGCTTCAATAATTATGGTGTGCACAATAAACAAGCTCTAGTTTTAGTTAATTACGATAATGCCAAGGGAAGTGATATTTTTAAATTGGCGCTATTGATACAAAAAACAATAAAACGAATTTTTAATATAGAAATCTATACCGAAGTAAATATTATATAAAACAAAAGCCACAATTAAAACTGAGGCTTTTGCTATTAGAATAATTATTGAAAACGCTATTAATCAAACTCTTACGAGGGTAAAATCATTCTAAATATAGATCTTAAGTACCTTTTAAGGTGTATTTATATATATTTACGTGCGTAAACCCATTTTGGATGTTTTAAATATAAGTAAATCAGATTTTAACATTTTGAGCATAACACCTACAGAGCGAAAAATTATAGAGTTACTTCGAAGAGAAGATAAACGCGCCTTAAATTTACTTTATGAAAACTACTCTAAGAGTCTTTATGGTGTCATATTAAAGATTACAGTGAATGAAGAAATTGCGCAAGATGCATTACAAGAAACCTTTATAAAAGTTTGGAAAAATGCTTCAAAATACGACTCAAGCAAAGCCAAATTATTCACATGGTTATTTAGAATTGCTAGAAATACTGCCATAGATAAACTCAGAAGTTTTAATAATAGATACTATAAAGAAGTCCAAATCGATACTTCTAACGTATATATCTTACCAACGCACAGTTTAAACCAAGATGTTATAGATATTAAAGCGCACGTTGGGAGACTAGAAGAAAAGTATCAAATTGTTTTAGACGCTCTATTTTTTCAAGGTATGACCCAACAAGAAGCGAGTGACGAATTAAATATTCCTTTAGGGACAGTTAAATCTAGGTTAAAAATAGGATTACGAGAACTCAAAAAAGTTTACAATCCATAAATAAATTAAAATGGAAACAAAAATACATAGCTTTTTAAATTCTAACTTACTAAACAAGTATTTGGTAGGTGAGACTTCTTTTGAAGAATCTAAAAAAGTGGAACATTTTATTTCTAACTATCCGGAAGTAGCAAGTGCTTATGAAAAACTTCAGGATAATTTAGAATTAATAGCAAAGGCAGGCGCTGTAGATGTGCCAAATCATATTCTTACAGATATTTTAGAATCTTTAGGTGAATCTAGCGATACTAAAGTAATTCAGTTAGTACAGAACAGAAAAATGCCTTGGTATAGTATTGCTGCTAGTGTTGCTGCTGTTTTATTTGCTGCAACATCGTTTATGTTGTATCAGAAAAACGAAAAATTAGCAGATGAAAATAATATTATTGTTGAAGAAATTTACGATTTGAGAAATGACATTCAAAAAAATAATGCACAATTAGCAGATTTATCTAAAGAATTAAACAAATTGAACAATCCAGATTCTAAAAGATATGTAATTAATGGTAATGAGCGTGCTAAGAATTTGCAGACTGTTGCATATATTAACCCTATAGAAAAAACATCTATGATAGATGTGATTACGCTGCCTCAATTACCAAAAGAGCAATACTATCAAATTTGGGCAGAGCTACAAGATAGAATGGTAAACTTAGGTATCTTAGATGAATCTGACCGTAAATTGAAGCCAATACCATATATGGAGGATGCATTAGCATTGAGTATTAAGATTGGTACCAAAGGTGAAAATACTAGTGAAAATAATACTGAAGTTGCTGAAATTTCGTTAAAAGATAAATAGGAGCTCAAATTCTATTTTAAAAAAAAAGAGGCTCATTAATTTGAGCCTCTTTTTTATTGTGAGGGTAATCTAACTATTTTGATTTAATCTTTACCGAAAAACGTTCTGTGAATAAGACCGCCTACGATTGCACCTGCGATTGGCGCTACCCAGAATAACCAAACTTGAGATAAATAAGCACCTTCTGCAAATATAGCCTGACTTAAAGATCTTGCAGGGTTAACTGATGTATTTGTAATAGGAATACTTATTAGGTGAATTAAAACCAGAGCTAAACCTATTGCAATACCAGCAAAACCTTTTGGTGCTTTAGGATATGTACTTCCTAATATCACCAACATAAAAAATGCGGTTAAAATAAATTCTGCTAATAAAGCCGACATCATATTATAACCGTCTGGTGATAATTCTCCGTAGCCATTAGCTGCAAAACCTCCAACAGTTTCAAAATCAGATTTACCTGAAATGATTAAATAAAGTACTGCTGCCGCCGCAATAGCTCCAATAACTTGGGCAATAATGTAACCTGGTAATTCTTTCGCTTCAAATTTTCCACCAGCCCATAATCCAATAGATACTGCCGGATTAAAATGCGCACCAGAAATATGGCCAACAGCGTAAGCCATTGTTAATACTGTAAGACCAAAGGCTAATGCTACTCCCACAAATCCGATTCCTAAATCTGGAATACCAGCAGCAAATATTGCACTACCACAACCTCCAAATACAAGCCAAAACGTTCCGAAAAACTCTGCAAATAATTTTTTCATAATTGATAAATTAAATTAGTTAATAATAATTGGTTAATAGCTATATGACACGTAATTAATATATTAGGTCACATTAAATAAGATTTACTAAATAAAAGCAAAAGTATTATCTTTGCGTTATTCTTAAAGAGAGATATGAAATTACTACTTATTACACTTGTTTTATTAAGTTTAGGTGTGGCGGGAATTGCCATAAAAATTTGGGCAAAAAAAGATGGTAAATTTGCAGGCACATGTGCAAGTCAAAACCCAATCCTCAATAAAGAAGGTGAATCTTGTGGCTTCTGCGGCAAAACTCCAGACCAATTTGAGAATTGTGAAGAACCCCAACATTCTTAAATCTTAATGACGCTCACTACACTACTTTTCTATTCATTTATTGTAGTAGTTGGAGTTCAAAGTATTTATTACCTCTCTTTTCTTTTTTCTTTTTCAACTAAGCGTGAAGAAACACGATTGAAAAAACATATACCTGTTTCTGTAATCATCTGTGCAAAGAACGAAGCTGACAACCTAAAAAAAAATCTACCTTTAGTTTTAGACCAAGACTATTCAAATTTTGAAATTGTTTTAGTAAACGATAGTTCTTCTGACGATACACTAGAAATCATGGAGGAATTTAAAGCCAAACATAGCAATATTAAATTGGTTAATGTAAAGACAAATGAAACGTTTTGGGGAAACAAAAAATATGCGCTTACACTTGGTATAAAAGCGTCTAGTCATAATTTTTTAGTTTTTACAGATGCGGATTGTGAACCTGCTTCTCATAAATGGTTAGCTCATGTAAGTAGTAATTTTTCAAATGAGAAATCTATAATCTTAGGCTATGGTGCTTATGCCAAAAAATCATTTTCTTTGTTAAATAAGCTCATCAGATTCGAAACTGTAATGACTGCACTTCAATATTTTTCTTATGCTAATTTAGGTTTGGCTTACATGGGAGTTGGTAGAAATATGGCTTACAGAAAGGTACTATTTTTTAATAATTCTGGTTTTAAAAATCACATGCATCTTAAATCTGGTGATGACGATTTATTTATAAACGAGGTCGCCAATTCTAAAAATATTGCAACAGTAGTAACTCAAGAAAGTTTTACAGTTTCAGAAGCAAAAACAACTTTTAAAGATTGGGTTTTACAAAAACGTAGACATATTAGTACTGCACACTTTTACAAAACAAAGCATCAAATTTTCTTAGGCCTATTTTACAGCTCACAATTACTGTTTTGGGTTTTAGGCATTCTATTACTTTTACTGGGATTTAATTGGCAATTTATTTTAATGCTTGTCGTAATTAGGTTTATCGTTCAATTATTGTGTTTTGGGTTTACCGCGAAAAAACTAAATGAAATTGATCTTCTATTTTTTGCACCTTTGCTAGAAATATTTTTAATTATTACACAATTAAGTATCTTTATTGCTAATCTTATATCTAAACCAAAATATTGGAAATAGCAGAAGCCATAAACAAAGCCAAGAAAAATAAGCAATTGGCATTCAAATTTCTATTAGATACTTTTTGGAATGATGTTTATGCTTTTCAGTTAAAACGAACACAAAACGAAAATGATGCCGAAGATATTACAATTCAGACATTTTCTAAGGCTTTTGATAAGATTAACACCTACAAAGAAGAGTACAAATTTAAAACTTGGTTGATTACAATTTCAAAAAACGTCCATATAGATCTAGTACGTAAACGAAAAAGAACCATCAAAGATTTATCAAAGGATAATGAAGATAATTACTTCGATATTGTAGATGCTTCTCCCACTCCAGAAGATAAAATTATCACCGAACAGAATTTAGCACAACTCCTCCGAGATATAAAAAAATTAAAACCGCATTATCAAGAAGTGATTAACTTAAGGTTTTTTCAAGAATTGAGTTACAAAGAAATATCTAAAGACTTAAATGAACCTATCAATAATGTCAAAGTAAAATTACTTCGAGCTAAAAAATTATTAGCGGCAATTATTACTAAAACGTAATGGTTTTCTCATTAAAAAAGTTAGGTCCAGGTTTATTATTCGCAGGTGCTGCAATTGGTGTATCTCATTTGGTACAGTCTACTAGAGCTGGTGCTGATTTTGGATTGGGTTTACTCTGGGCTTTATTATTAGTCAACTTATTTAAGTATCCTTTTTTTCAGTTTGGGCCAAGATTTGCTTCAGCAACTGGTGAGAGTTTATTAGAAGGCTATCGTAAATTAGGTAAAGGAGTCCTAGTCGTTTATTTCGTATTAAGTTTAGGTACAATGTTTACCATACAAACCGCAGTAACAATTGTTAGTGCCGGTTTAGCCCATTCGCTTTTTGGTGATATTAGTTTTCTAAATTTTGGATATACCAGTATTACAAGTGTTGAAATCTGGACTGTTATTATCTTATGTATTTGCCTTTTAATTCTATTTCTAGGTAAATACAACACTCTAGACAAACTTATTAAAGTTATTATTATAACCCTTACCATAAGTACAATTTTTGCCGTTTGTTTTGCTTTCACGGAATTTGATAAGCCAGTATCATTTGTACAAGTATTACCAGAAAATACGACCGAAATTGCCTTTTTAATTGCCTTTATGGGCTGGATGCCTGCTCCACTAGACATATCGGTATGGCATTCTATTTGGGCTATAGAAAAACAAAAAGATGAAAGCACATTTACTCCAAAAGCCGCTCTACTCGACTTTAATATTGGTTATGCAGGCGCTATAATTTTAGGAATAGCTTTTGTAAGTTTGGGTTATTTTGTAATGTTTAATTCTGGTGAAACCTTTAGTGAAAAAGCGGCTGTTTTTTCTAATCAATTAATAGATTTATATACTAAAAGTTTAGGGAATTGGGCTTACATAACAATTGGTATTGCGGCTTTCACAACCATGTTTAGCACAACGATAACAACATTAGATGCATCACCAAGAGCAATGTCTAAGAGTGTAGAATTACTTGCCAATAAAACCTTTAAGAAAGGCTACTTATTTTGGATTTTAATACTAACCTTTGGCACCTTAATTATTTTCTTTGCTTTTGCTTCTGAGATGGGATTACTCATAAAAATTGCGACAATATTATCCTTTATAACTGCACCGTTTTATGCCATTATTAATTACAAATTAATTTTTAGTAAATACACACCAAAAGCATGGAGACCAAGTTTAAAACTTCATATTCTATCATGTTTAGGAATTCTATTTTTAATTGGTTTTAGTCTTTGGTATCTCACGTTATTATAAGTTATTTTAATTATTTACTTCGTATCTTTGTTTTCTGAAATTGAAAATGCATGGAAACTAAAGTTGCTTCAAATATTTTACCAGAACGTAAGCCGAAATGGCTTAGAGTAAAGTTGCCTACTGGTAAAAAATATACTGAACTTAGAAGTCTTGTTGATAAGTACAAGTTAAATACCATTTGCACATCTGGAAGTTGCCCAAATATGGGAGAATGTTGGGGAGAAGGCACTGCCACTTTCATGATTTTAGGAAACATCTGCACACGTTCTTGCGGATTCTGTGGTGTAAAAACTGGGCGACCAGAAACGGTAGATTGGGACGAACCAGAAAAAGTAGCGCGTTCTATAAAACTAATGCAAATTAAACATGCGGTTTTAACCAGTGTAGATAGAGATGATTTAAAAGATATGGGAAGCATTATGTGGTCAGAAACTGTAAAAGCAGTCAGACGTATGAATCCTGAAACGACACTTGAAACGCTCATACCAGATTTTCAAGGTATAGAAAAACATATAGATAGAATTATTGACGTTGCGCCAGAAGTGGTATCTCATAATATTGAAACTGTGAAACGATTAACGCGTGAAGTAAGAATACAAGCAAAGTACGACCGTAGCATGGGAGTTTTAAAATATTTGAAAAAACAAGGACAACGCAGAACCAAATCTGGTATTATGCTAGGTCTTGGAGAAATGCGTGAAGAAGTTATAGAAACACTTCATGACCTGAGAGAAAATGATGTGGATGTTGTCACTATCGGTCAGTACCTTCAACCCAGTAAAAAACATTTACCCGTTAAACAATTTATCAATCCTGATCAGTTCGAAGAATATAAAGAAATAGGATTAGATTTAGGCTTTAGACATGTAGAAAGTAGTGCATTAGTAAGGTCTTCTTACAAAGCTCAAAAACATATTAATTAATGATTACGGTTGCCATTAACGGCTTTGGCAGAATTGGTCGTCGTGTATTTAGATTAGCACTTCAGCATCCTCAAATAAAAATTGTTGGCATTAACGATTTGGCAGATGCAAAGACGTTGAGTCATTTATTAAAGTACGATAGTATTCATGGTGTTTTAAATGCATCTATTTCTTTTAATGATACCCATATAATTGTCAATAATATATCAGTTCCTCTATACAACTGTTCACATCCAAAATCTATTGATTGGACAAACATTAAGCCAGATTTTGTAATAGAATCCACAGGAAAGTTTAAAACTAAAACTGAACTTCAACATCATATTACTAACGGAGCAAAGCGTGCTATTTTATCAGTTCCTGCTTTAGAAGATGATATAAAAACTATTGTATTGGGTGTAAACGATAAATCGCTAGATGGTTCTGAAACCATCTTATCTAATGCCTCATGTACCACAAACAATGCAGCGCCAATGATTGCTTTAATAAATGCCCATTTTGGCATTAAACAAGCTTACATTACAACCATACATTCATACACAACAGATCAAAGTCTGCACGACCAACCACATAGGGATTTAAGACGTGCTAGAGCGGCAGGTCAGTCTATTGTGCCAACCACGACAGGAGCCGCTAAGGCATTGACGAAAATTTTTCCAGATTTGGCACATGTAATTGGTGGTTGTGGTATTAGGGTTCCTGTGGCAAATGGCTCATTAACTGATATTACAATTAATGTTAAAAAGCCAACATCTATAGACAAGGTAAATTCAATTTTTAAAAAAGCAGCAGCATCTCATTTAAAGGGTATTTTAGAATATACAGAAGATCCTATTGTGTCTATTGATATTGTTGGTAATCCACACTCTTGTATTTTCGATTCGCAGATGACTTCCGTTATCGGAAACATGGTGAAAATTGTTGGTTGGTACGATAACGAAACTGGCTATAGTTCAAGGATCTTAGACTTAGTTTGCAATTTGTCGGACAAAAATGCACTTTTATCGAATAAATAAGTATATTTGTTCAAATTAAAGTGAGCTGGAAATGTCCCAAACCAAATATCACATATTTGTTATTTTAGTATGTTTTTGTAGTCTAATTTTTGCACAACAAAGTTTTTTACAAGACTCAGAAGATGAAGATGTATTAACTGAGAGGCTTAAAAATTCTATAGATCAAGCTAAATTAGAGAGTAATCGTGGTGATTATTACAGTGCTAAAAAAAATCTTCTTGATGCTTTAGCTATTGCCGAAAAAATTGAGGATGAAATAAACCAAGGTATAATACATACTAAAATTGGTAGAGTTCAATATCTAATGAACGAGCAAGACCAAGCCAATGTCTCATTAGCCACTGCAATAGAACTTCAACGCGAAAATGATGACTATCCCAACTTAGCTGTTACGTACAACATTAGAGGTGTAATACAAAGTACAAAAGAGGATTATACTAGTGCTTTAGAATATTTTAAGTCTGCAAAAAATTTATTCGAACAAGAAGACTTAGAAATCCATATATCTGATGTTACCTTAAACGAAGCTAAAGCTTACATCGCCCTAAAACGATATGATGAAGCTAAAGCTGAATTAGAAAAAACGATAATTATAGCTAAAAAACATGAACAACGTCGAATATTAAGTAGCGCACTCATACAAACCGGGAAAGTCTCTAGCGCATTAAACGATAATAAACTTGCGATATCTCAAGTTAAAGAAGGTTTAACTATTGCAAAATCGTACAATATCTTAGAAAATATAAACGAAGCCTACTCCACTTTAAGTTCTATTTACAAAAAGGGAGGTGATTATAAAAACTCGCTCGATTATATTACAAAACATATTCAGCTTTCTGACTCGATACTAAACGTTAAGCGCGAGAATTTAGCGCCAGGCATAACAAGTCAATCTATTAACAAATATAAAGACGATGAAAATGCCCAGTTAAGAGAGCAAATTGATGAAGTTAGTGCAGAAAGTGATTTTACAAGAATCACCACTATTTTAAGTATAGCGTTAATCACTATTTTATCACTTCTAACCTTATCGCTTTACAAAAACAATAACATAAGGCTAAGGACAAATAACATGCTACATCTTAAGAATGATGAACTTATTGTAGCAAAAGAAAAAGCGGAATTAGCTTCTAAAACTAAGGCTAATTTCTTATCAACCGTAACGCACGAGTTGCGTACACCACTCTACGCTGTTACAGGTTTAACAAGTATGTTACTCGATGAAAACCCTAAAGAGCATCAAATACCACATTTAAAATCTCTTAAATTTTCTGGAGATTATCTATTAACATTTATAAATGATATACTTCAGATTAATAAAATTGAAGCGAATAAAGTAGAATTAGACCCAGAACAATTCAACCTTAAAAATAAAATTGAAAATGTAATGTCTGCATTGAGCAATTCTGCAAAAGATAACGGTACAAATCTACATTTCAGTTATGATGACAATTTACCAGAAACTTATTTTGGTGATCAATTAAAAATATCCCAAATCTTAATTAACTTACTTGGTAATGCTATTAAATTCACTAAAGATGGTGATATTTGGGTGAGAGCGAATAAAATTGACAAAAAAGGTAAATTTTATACGCTCCGCTTTGAGATTGAAGATAACGGTATTGGTATTACAAAAGAAAAGCAAGACCATATGTTTGAGAGCTTCTCCCAAGGCTCTGTGCAAATTAATAGAAAGTACGGAGGTACAGGTTTAGGTTTATCTATTGTAAAAGGACTCATTCAGATTCTGAAAGGCAAAATTTATTTAAAGAGTGAACTCGGTAAAGGCACCACATTCTTTTTTGAAATTTCTTTAGAACATGCTGAAAAAATTAGAAAACCTGAAATACTCGAAACAGTAAAATCTAACAAAATGGATGATTTGGAATTAAATGATGTTAAAATTTTAGTGGTTGAAGACAATAAAATTAATCAAATGATTACAAAAAAGATTCTCAATAAAATGGGACTATATTGTGATGTGGTTGATAATGGTGAAGCTGCTGTAGACCAAGTAAAAACTGTTGCGTACAATGTTGTACTAATGGATATTCATATGCCTGGTATTAGCGGATTAGAAGCCACAAAAATAATTAGAACCTTTGATAAGGAACTTACGATATTCGCTTTAACTGCTGTAACTCTAGAAGATAAAATGCAGGAGTTTGGTGATGCTGGTTTTGATGATATTATTTCCAAACCCTTTAAACAAGAAGATTTTGAAAAGAAGCTTCATGCTGTTCTTTCTGGCGAAAAAGTAGTTTCTAGTTTTTTCTAATTCACATAAGAGGTTATCAAGCTATTAAAATCTACAGCATTCTCAATAACCGTTGTAATTGGCACATAGTATAAGTTATCTATCAAACTATTATTATTAGACAAACGCACATAATCTTTTTCGGTTGTAATAATTAGACCTTTTGTTGCTAAATTTTCTATATCAGATGGCTTAAAATTATAATGGTCTGTATATTCTAAATGGTTAAACCTCAATCCTTTTTTGATAAGAAAATTAACTAACGGTTTTGCATTGGCAATACCAGTAACCAAAGTAAATTTAGGGAGGGTATTCAATTTTAGTTGTCCTTTTTTTGATACTACATTTTCAGCATAATCTATATGGCTAAAGAATAATTTCTGATATGACTTTAATTTCAATTTTGAAGAAATTATAGTTTTCTCAACGTCTGTAATAGTCGTATCACATTTTGTTACCACAATAATATCTGCACGTTTGGCACCAGATTTTGGTTCGCGTAAATTACCTGTAGGCAGAACCATATCTTTGTAATAGAGGTTATTGTATGCCGTCAGTAAAATATTAAAACCAGCTTTTACTTTTCTATGCTGATATGCGTCATCTAATAAAATAACTTCTGGTTGCGCTTCTAAGTCTCTTAGTTTGTGTATCCCATTTTGTCTATCAGAATCTACAGCTACTTTAATTGTTTCGAATTTTCTAAAAAATTGAAATGGTTCATCACCAATAGAATCTGTCGTTGCATTCTCATCTGCCAAGACAAACCCGTTAGTCTGTCTTTTATAACCTCTACTTAATGTAGCGATATATTTTTCATCTTTTAATAATCTTATTAAATATTCAATCATTGGCGTTTTCCCTGTACCACCAGTACTGATATTTCCGACGCAAATTATAGGGAAATCATAGGATTTTGAAGGCTTAATTCCTACATCATAAAGTTTATTACGAATCCATGTCACCATATAATAAATTGGTACAATTGGGAATAATATGAATCTAATAAACTTCACAAGTACGAAAATATATTATTTTTGAAACAAATAAGCACTTATGACGGTACAAGACGTAATTAATCATTTACATGACTTAGCTCCATTAGCCTATGCCGAAGATTTTGATAATGTCGGCCTTTTAGTTGGTGATAAATACCAATCCGTTTCTGGTGTTTTAGTTACATTAGATACGCTTGAAGCTGTTGTAGAAGAAGCGATAGAGAATAACTGTAATCTTATTGTGAGTTTCCATCCTATTATTTTTAAAGGCTTAAAAAAGTTAACTGGTAAAACTTACGTAGAACGTGTTGTTATAAAAGCGATTCAAAATAATATCGCTATTTTTTCAATTCATACGGCTTTAGATAATGCTGTTGAAGGTGTAAATTCTATCATTTGCGACCAATTGGGCCTAAAAAATAAGAAAATTCTAATTCCTCAATCTGGTACGATCAAAAAATTACAAACTTACGTGCCTAAGGAAAATGGAGAATCGATTAGAAAAGCATTGTTTAATGCAGGAGCTGGCAGTCTTGGTAATTATGAATCTTGTAGCTTTAATGTAGATGGCGAAGGTACGTATCTAGGAAATGAAAATTCTAATCCTGCAATCGGAAAAAAAGGCCAATTACATACTGAAAACGAAACCGCTATCTCCGTAACTTTCAAAAAACATTTAGAATCTAAAATATTAAAAACACTCTTCCAATCGCATCCATACGAGGAAGTTGCTTATGAGATTTCTACACTCGAAAATAAGAATCAAAACATAGGGATGGGTATGGTTGGTGACCTAGAATCACCCTTAAGTGAAATAGACTGCCTCAAATTCATAAAAAACAAAATGAACACAGCCTGTGTTAGACATTCGCAATTCCTTAATAAAGATATAAAACGCATTGCGGTTGTAGGTGGTTCTGGTAGTTTTGCTATTAATGCCGCAAAAGCCTCTGGTGCAGATCTTTTCGTTACTGCAGACTTTAAATATCACGATTTTTTTAGTGCAGAAAACACAATTGTTTTAGCAGATATTGGACATTACGAAAGCGAACAGTTCACAAAAACGTTTTTAGTAGACTATCTCTCAAAAAAAATGACTAATTTTGCAATCATTTTATCAAAGACAAATACAAATCCGGTAAAGTATTTATAATTATGGCAAAAAAGAAAGCTGAAGTTTCTGTTGAAGAAAGATTAAGAGCACTATATGATTTACAGTTAATTGACTCTAGAGTAGATGAAATAAGAAATGTAAGAGGCGAGCTTCCTTTAGAAGTTAGAGATTTAGAAGATGACGTTGAGGGACTTAACAAAAGAATGGATAAGTTAAATGATAGCTTAGCTATTATTGATGATGAAATTAAAAGCAAGAAGAATTTAATTGAAGAGGCAAAATCTTTAATGAAGAAATATGGCGAGCAACAAAATAATGTTAGAAATAACAGGGAGTACAACTCGTTGACTAAAGAAATTGAGTTTCAGGAATTAGAAATTCAATTGGCGGAAAAACATATAAAAGAATTTAAAGTTCAAATAGAGCAGAAAAAAGAAGTTATTTCTGAAACTAAAGAGCGTTTAAAAGATCGTAATGCACACCTTAAGCACAAAAAAGGTGAATTAAATGAAATTTTGAAGGAAACTGAAAAAGAAGAAGAAGCGCTTAATGGTGAGTCTGAAAAATTTCAAAAGAAAATTGACGATCGTTTGGTTAAAGCCTACCACAGAATAAGAAACAACGTTAAAAACGGTTTAGCGGTTGTTCCTATTGAGCGTGGAGCTTCGGGAGGTTCTTACTTTACAATTCCACCACAAGTGCAAGTAGAAATTGCATCTCGTAAAAAAGTGATTACAGATGAGCACAGTGGACGTATTTTAGTTGATGCAGCACTTGCTGAAGAAGAAAAAACAAAAATGAATAAGATATTTGCTAAGCTGAGCAAGTAATTCATGTCTTATAAATACAAAGAGCCTTCACAATGTGAAGGCTTTTTTATTTAATAAAATTTTAAAACAATTTTCTTTAAGGAATTGTAATTTTACACGACAATTAGAAAAAATAAATTAAAATATGAAAAAGTTAGTCTATAGTCTTACCATTATCTTATTATTTAGTTGTCAAAATCAAGCACAGGTTAGTGACAAACAACAAGCTGTTATTGATGCTGAACCTGTGGTTGTACCGATAAAAGATGGGAAAGCGCGAGCGTATTTTGCAAGTGGCTGTTTTTGGTGTGTAGAAGCTGTTTTTGAAAGTGTAAAGGGTGTTGAAGAATCTATAAGTGGCTATGCAGGCGGACACACAGACGACATTACTTACGAGAAAAGCAATACTGGGAGAACTGGCCATGCGGAAGCTGTAGAAATTATTTACGACCCAGAAGTAGTTAGTTTTGCAACATTAGTAGATGTTTATTTTGGATCTCAAAATCCAACACAAGTTAATGGACAAGGTCCAGATAAAGGTTCTCAATACCGCTCAATTATATTTTATCAAGACGATGCTCAAAAGAAAATTATTGAAGACAAAAAAGCGGCATTAGCAAAAGAACTAGATGCAACCATAGCAGCAGAAGTATATCCGTTTCACAAATTCTATGTAGGTGAAGATTACCATCAAAATTTTGAAAAACGAAATCCTAATCAAACCTACATAAGAGCAGTTTCAATTCCGAGATTAAATCGATTTAAGGCTAAGTTTCCTGAGTTACTCAAAGAAGATGAAAAACATTAATAATACAGACCTGTCAGGTTTCTAAAACCTGACAGGTCTCCAACTAAAGCTTAGTCGCCTTTATCTCAAACAACATAGGAAACAATTGATTTTTCATCTTATACATTCCATTATCAAGTTTTTCTAAATCCGGAAACACATCGTACGGACTTTCATCATATTCATTCAGATAGTCTATTTGTAATCCGGCTTCAATAAGTGCATTAACAACTTCGCTTAAACCATGGTTCCAACCATATTCTTTACTTACCATTTTAGAAGCTTGGTTGGCGTAAGTGCCTTCATACTCATCATAAATCACTTCCTTTCTATTATAATGGTATTTCATTGTAGATTTACCATCAATGTAATCGTACATCCAAAGTATCGGATGAAACTCAACAATATAGAATGTTCCACCAACTTTTAAGCGTTCAGAAATCATTTTTGCCCAAGGCTTTAAATCTGGTAACCAACCTATAACGCCATAGCTTGTATAAACGATATCAAACGTTTCTGAAACATGTTGAGATGTATCTAAAACATTACAACATACAAACTTGGCCTCTAAATTTAATTCAGAACTTAACGCCATTGCTAATTTAATACCTTCATCACTCAAATCTACACCAACACACTTGGCTCCCATCCTAGTCCAACTTAGCGTATCTTGTCCAAAATGACATTGCAAATGCAATAATGACTTTCCATTAACATCTCCTAGAGCTTTCAATTCATATGGCATAAGAGAGGATTCACCAGCTTTAAAAGCTTCCATTTTATACATTTCACTTTCGGCATGTATAACAACTTTTTTATTCCAAGTATTTTTATTTACTTCAAAATAATTAGTGTTCTCTTTCATGGTTGGTTAATTTTGCCTCTAAATTATAAATTCTTTTTAATATGAAGTCCTTATATCTAGGTTTGATATGCCTCTTGCTAGTTGTAGCTTGCAAATCTGAAAAGTCGGAAACACCTACAACAGAAGAAACTAAAGAATCAACCATTGCAGAAAAGATTGCTAATGCTCACGGTTTTGAAAACTGGAAAAACGTATCGGAGGTGAAATTTACCTTTAAAGTAGATAGAGATACTATAAAAGGAAAAGGACGGTCTTGGATTTGGAAACCTAAGAAAGATGACATTACTATGATGGCTGGAGAAACAACAGTTAATTATAATAGAAGTGAAATGGATAGCACACATATTGGCGCAGACAGCGCTTTTATTAATGATAAATATTGGGTGTTTGCGCCATTTCAATTGTTGTGGGATAATTCTGCAACGATTTCAGAACCAAAAAAGGCAGAAGCTCCTATTAGCAAAACTGAAATGCATATGATAACTATTTTATACCCAAGCGAAGGTGGTTACACACCAGGTGATGCTTATGACATTTTTTACAATGATGATTTTATGATTAAAGAATGGGTTTTTAGAAAAGGAAATTCGACAGCACCTTCAATGACTACCACATTCGAAAATTATAAAGATTACAACGGTATTAAAATCGCAACAGATCATAAAATGGAAGGTGGAAACTGGAATTTAAATTTTGCAGATGTAAGTATTACTTTGCAAGAATAAGATTATCACATTACTTTTGCACCCTATAATGTAAGTTTCACGTGGTAGTTTCGACTTAAAACGTATAGCTTACATTTTCCGCCTTTTTTGGCGTCTATATATATCGAAGCACTTTATCTTACGAGCTAAAGTGCTTTATTTTTTTTAGATATTTTCATCTCAACTTTGCTTTTTAATCCTTCGTTTTAAATCCTTATTTTTGTTAGCAACTGTTAAATCAATACTCAGTGTCTAACTACAAAAATGACCTCGATTACGCACAACAACAAGATGCTTTAGACGAGTTAGCAATCTATAGATCACAATTCCATATTCCGAAGGATAAAGAAGGGAATGAATTGATTTACCTCTGTGGCAACTCACTTGGTTTACAACCTATTTCAACTAAGGACTATATCAATCAAGAATTAGAAGACTGGGCAAATCTAGGAGTAGAAGGTCATACAGATGGTAAAAACCCTTGGCTCCATTATCATGAATTTTTAACTGAAGCTTCAGCTAAACTAGTAGGCGCAAAACCTATTGAGGTGGTTACGATGAATTCCTTGACCGCGAATTTGCATTTTATGATGGCTTCATTTTATCAGCCAAAAAAAGAGCGTTACAAGATCCTTATAGAAAGTGATGCTTTTCCTTCAGACAAATATGCTGTAGAATCTCAATTAAGACATCACGGCTATGATGATAAAGAAGGTTTAATACTTTGGTCACCTCCAAAAGGAGAAGAATTACTACAATATGAAGATTTAGAGGAAATCCTAGAATCTCACGGCAATGAAATTGCTTTAGTAATGATTGGTGGAGTAAACTACTACACTGGTCAGTTTTTCGATTTTAAACGTATTACAGAACTTGGACATAAACACGGTTGTATGGTTGGTTTTGATTGTGCACATGGTGCAGGAAATGTAAATTTAGATTTGCATAACTCAGGTGCTGACTTTGCAGTTTGGTGTACTTATAAATACTTAAACTCTGGCCCTGGAAGCTTATCGGGTTGTTTTGTTCATGAACGTCATGCCTATGATAAAAACCTCAATCGTTTTACTGGTTGGTGGAGCCACAATAAAGAAACACGCTTTAATATGCGGCATGAATTTGATGTATTACCAGGAGCTGAAGGTTGGCAATTAAGTAATCCACCAATTTTATCTATGGCTGCCATAAAAGCCTCCTTAGATATGTTCAATCATGTAGGTTTGGATAAGCTGTTATCAAAGTCTAAAAAACTGACAGGTTACTTTGAATTTTTATTAAAAGAACTAGGAGAAGATGTTATAAGAATTATTACTCCAGAAAATCCTAATGAACGTGGTTGCCAACTCTCAATCCAAGTTCTAAATGCAGATAAATCGTTACATGATAAATTAACAGAAGCCGGAGTCATTAGTGATTGGAGAGAACCAGATGTGATTAGATGTGCTCCTGTGCCTTTATACAATTCATTT
>Ga0209828_1001791_pt1 | contig 18812 bp, 19 predicted proteins | sample MaitaG_FD_187429 | JGI IMG/M metagenome (GOLD analysis project Ga0209828, IMG submission 187429) | Marine algal microbial communities from Maine, USA - Maine_Asex2 metaG (SPAdes) (version 2) | ecosystem: Host-associated > Algae > Red algae > Unclassified | place: Maine, USA | collected 2015-01-05 | reverse complement strand
TATAGTTATGTATCCAAATGGTTTGTCTGGAAGTCAATATGAACTTATAAAGGAAGGCACTCAATGGAAAGCAAAAAATGATCAAATGGAAGTGCCTGCGTCTAATAAAGAAGTAAAGTCCATTTTGTTGCTTTTGGAAAATTTACCGACTAAACAACTTATTTCCAAAAGCAAAGATCGACATACGGATTATGAATTAAATGAGGATACCGGAAAATTTGTCGAAGTATATAGTGGCATTAATTTATTGGAAAATCTGGTCGTTGGGAGATTTAATTTCAATCAAGCCACGAGGCAATCCGTATCTTATGCAAGGCTAGCTGAAGAAGATGACATCTATGCCATCGATGGTTTTTTGAGTATGACTCTCGTCAAAGATTTTAATACTTTTAGGAATAAAAATTTGGGTGCTTTTGATCCTTTGGAGGTGCAATCATTTACGTTTACTAATGAAGGAAATATGCTAATTTACGAGAAAAAAGAGGGAGGAACTTGGCAATCAAGTTCTGGAATGACAATTGACTCTTCGAAGATGGCATCTTATTTAAATAAAATAAAAAATGCAACAGGGAAAGATTTCCTAGATGGGTATCAGCCTCAAGGAAATCCTAATGCTTCATTAAAATTGGAGGTAGCTGGTCGATCTCTTCCATGGCAAGTTGATTACTTTCATGAAGGCGACAATAGAATATTTAAAAGTGCAGAGAATGATGCTTACTTTGCTAGTGATTCGTTGGGATTATATAAGACTTTGATTCAAGGCCTCAATAATTTAAATAATGGGCATTAAAAGTAAATTAGGTGGTCTACAATTCCGTATTTAACATTCCATCATCAAAACGAAAATAGTTGGGATCTAAAGAATCTCCTTAAAATATTCGATTAAAACCACATTTCAAGTAATCCTACTGGATAATTTTAACACCAAAGAATATTAAGAAAGATCTTGAAACATTGAGCTGTGGATGTGCGTTATTTAGGGCATGTATAAGGATTCAATACAGTCAATTCGCAATCTTATTTTCCCCATTTTTCAATTTGGGGCAAAACTAAATTATGGAGTATTAGGAACGGGCTTTTTTATTGACGAAGAAGGCCATTTTTTGACAGCAGCCCACGTGATCGATGCATTGCCAGAAAAATCTGTGCTTTCATATCTTGGGAATATCCCGGACACTTCCAAAACGCTAAAGAATCCTGTACCCATTAAAATTATCAATAAGGATGGATCTAAGGATTTAGCGCTTGGAAAGATAGAACATCGGATATTGCCGCCTGTTCCATTTGCACCTGAAGCAGCTAAGGTAGGGGAGTCAATAACTCTTTGCGGATATCCATTTCCGAACATAAAGAAAACTTCGGAGGTCAGGACTGGAAATAAGTTGTCTATTAATTTAGATGTAAGTCAAGTTCGCCAATATTGGCAACCAACCGTAAAGATAGATATCGTACAAAAGGGAACCTTTTATCGTAAATCCTTTGATTCGTTTATTACTCAAGATGCGTCTTTACCCGGTATGAGTGGTGGACCTATTTTTAATTTGTCGGGAGAATTAGTGGGCGTAACCTCTGCTAATGCAACTCGTCAGATTCCTAGGAATAAATTTCCATTGACGATAGAGAATGGAATTGGAGTGGAATTATCGGAAGTAAAATTATTTATTGATCAATCATTATCTTATTCTATGCGTAATTTGGACATAGATCTTATGATTTAACTATGTTAAGAGTAATTCCTTATTATAATTGTACTACTGTCCACGAAAAGACAATGTTATACGTATTATTATGGTTATTTTGAAATTAAAAATCAAACTATGGCGTCATATTTCGACCCTAAAGACCTCAAAAAATTTGGAAATATTACTGAGTATCAAGAAGATATGGGAAAGAAATTTTTCGAATGGTACGGGACAGTATTTAATGGTGATACGGCATTGACAGAACGAGAAAAGTCTCTTATTGCCCTAGCTGTTTCTCATGCTGTTCAGTGTCCATACTGCATAGATGCTTATTCTTCTGCATGTCTTGAAAAAGGTGCTGATGAAGAGCAAATGATGGAGGCAGTCCATGTTGCTGCTGCCATTAAAAGTGGATCCACGTTGGTATACGGGGTGCAAATGATGAATAAGGTCGAGAAATTGACCATGTAACAGAATACTGCTTAAAGATAAATATGGCCATTAAACAAAAGACAAAGTCCTTAAAAGCTACCCAAAATAATCTTGCAGATACATTTATGCAATTGAAGGTGCTCAATGGAGCCGAGATTTCAGGGGATAAAATTACTCCTTTTAAAACTGAAATTGCAAAACACGATTATACTGGAATTCAGACGGTGGATACGACAATATTCCAAATCAATATTGGGAAATTATGCAATCAAACATGTGCCCATTGCCATGTAGATGCGGGCCCAGACCGCAAGGAAGAAAATATGTCAAAGACGACCTTAGCACGCTGTCTTGAAATTATTAAAACTATTCCAAGTATTCAATTCGTGGATATCACTGGTGGTGCACCAGAAATGAACGCACACTTTAGATGGTTCGTTGAGGAGGTTTCTAAGGGGGGTATCACTGTGATAAATCGATGCAATCTTACCATCCTTCGGGCTAATCCTAAATATTATGACTTACCTGAATTTTTCAAAAACCACAAAGTTCATATTGTTTCGTCTTTGCCATATTTTACTAAAAAACGAACGGATAATCAACGAGGGGATGGCGTATTTGAAGATTCAATCAAGGCCCTACAAATGCTCAATGAGGTAGGTTACGGAAAAGAGGGTAGCGGTCTTATTCTGGATTTAGTCTATAATCCTACTGGAGCTTTTCTACCTGGTTCTCAAGAAACTCTACAAGCAGAATTTAAGCGTCAACTCAAGCGAAAATTTGATATAGAATTCAATACATTATTGGCCATTACAAATTTGCCGATTAGTCGGTTTTTGGATTATCTTTTAGAATCTGGAAACTATGAAGAGTATATGGAAAAATTACATGCCGCATTTAATCCAGCAACATTGGATGGCCTGATGTGTAGAAATACACTTTCGGTGAGTTGGGATGGATTTATCTACGATTGTGATTTTAATCAAATGCTTGATCTAAAAGTAAATGTAGCCAGCCAACATATTGATAATTTTGATTTAGCAGCATTACAAAATCGTGAGGTTATACTAAACCAACATTGTTACGGCTGCACTGCTGGGGCCGGTTCGAGTTGTGGCGGAGAAATTGCGGGAGTGTGAAGTTTGTTTCTGAATTTTGGTCTGAATTAGGATTCTTAGGACTAAAGATATGATTAAGTGTGAATTCATGATTAATCCTAAAATTTTATAAATTTTAATTTTGACAAGAATCTAGTTTAGTAGCGGCGAGTGATATTACGACTTTTTAGTCGCTTCTATCACCCGAATGCAACCATCCGAATCTTCCTCAGATTCGATTTCCAATTTGTCTTCTATAATGGAGAGTGTTCTATCCTCGCAATCGTTGTCCATGCAAACAGTAAGTGTACTACCACTTAGCTCATAGTTTCCGGTAGTTGTAATAGTCTCATTGAATAAAGTAAAAGAAGGGAAGACGTAATTCTCTGTTATAATAAGACGATCATTGCTAGTAAATTCTAATGATCCACTAAAGTTTACAATGGTACCATCAATTTCATTATCTCCTGAAATGTAGGTGAAATCATCTTTGCTATCCAAGCAATCTGATTTGAAAATAGTTATAGAGTATTCTCCTGTGATGTCTAATTCATCATCTGAACAAGAATAGAAAGATACAATCAAACATAGGAATAATATTGAGGCAGCATTTCTCATTGTTGGGTTTTTCAAGTTGTCAATATAGGATAGCTAAATATAGCTGACCTAAAATAGCATAAATTTCGGAGACTATTGGAAGTAATTACTAGGATTTCAAATTAAATTTGACGGAATAACAATTATATGAAATGAAGTGAGATAAATCAAAGAGTTCTGTAATAAAGAAGTACAATGATGGAAGCTTTGAAAAAAGGAAGTTCTATGCGAATAATGATTAATATAGGCAGATATTTTATACTTATGCAAATCCAAAACTGCATAGCTCTTTACCTTCAAATCTGCTCATTCTCTCATCCATTTATTCGATTATCGCTCTCTTTTTACTGACTTTCAATTCATTTAAACTTAGTATTAGTATCAAGATGATTTCAAGAATGAAATAGAGAACCCCAAAAAGGGTAAGCTGGTCAATGTGAAAAATGACCATCGATGCAGTAAGCAGGCAGTAACAAATATTGGCAAAAGCAATTATTTTTAGAAAAGGCTGCCAATGCTGTAAGTTCAATAAATAGCATATGATGGAGTAAAAAGAAAATACAAAAGCAATGATGGCAAGTATTTTTAAAATATTTTCAGGCATACCAAAAAATGACTCAAATCTCACCAAAACAAAGGCTAAATTATAACCTGAAAGCAATGCTCCCAAACTATCTAAAAGAAATATGTTTCGAGGTATTATATTTTTGAAGACAGACTGGAGTATCATAAAGTAGATGTTATTTAGAACTTATTAATTTGCGTAAAAATGGAATTTGCTCTATAATATTTGTCATTGTTTCGCCACTCCTATAGTCATAAAGGAAGGAATTTTGAATACCTGCATTCTTTGCTTTAAGGACAAACGGAAGTTTATCTTCTATATAAATGCAATCGATGAGAGGAAGAGTTTGCTTCTCAGTGATATTCTTACTATTCTGAGCGATCTTCTGAGATCTTTTCTGAGTGATCGATTTGTAAAAGTTTGGATCTTTTTTGTCTAAATATAATTGGCAGGTGAGATATATTTCATCCTTATCAAATAAATCTAAGACTTTATTTTTTTGAAATATATAGGTAAAGCGTTCAATGAAATTTGCGGAGATAATTCCTATTGTGTGTTTGCCGGAAGATTTTAGATTTTCTATCAAATGGAACATTCCGAGGATAGGATTATATTGATCAAACCAAAGTTTAGAAATTTTATCTTTAGAAATCTTATCAAGTAGATCAAAAGAATATTTTTCAATTAACATTACATTTTGTAATTCATAAAAAGTATCAAGAGTTAGATGTCCGGTCCTTAGTTTTCTTGCATTTAAGTCTTCTTGAAATAGGCTTTGATAGATGATTTGGTTGTCATGATTATCTACAGATATAGGGAATTCATTCGCCATGTATGAAATAAATCGAGCCATGCCATCCTGGAAAAGAACACCACCAATGTCAAAATAGATAGTCATAAATTATTGCAGATTATAAATAGGGTAATATACTTATTTGTTTTTGCATGTAAAAAGTTCAAATTTCTGGTAATACAAATTTTGAAAACAATTTTGCTAGTTCCACATTAGGATCATTCGTCTGGCCAGGATGCACGGGAGAGCTTTGTATGATGGTACTTCTATTTGCAGTCAACCATCGGAAGCGAACTTTGATTTCTAAGGTTCCGATCTTACCACCATCTGGCTGACCTGCACATACCAGCAACCAAGCATCAAGATATTCCTTTATAAAAGGTATGTCAATTTCTGGAAATAATGCCAATAGACGCTTTGCATCAAGGTGGTACTTCATGTCCAAAAACTGACTCTTTTGAGAAAGTAAAATCACGCCAACATTTACAAATTCTTCTCGCTCAACTTTCGGCACGAATCGAATTATAGCATACTCATATAGGTCTCTATTTGGCATCCGAAGCTCCTTTTACTAATGAATCAATATTTAGAATTTTCGAATTCAAAAATTCAACATAGGCCTTACGAATCTCAGCAGGGCTTATTGGATTTGATTTTTCTGTCAGCCATTCCTCGGGAAGAACAGAGACTATATCTTCAACTACCTTAATTGTTAGACTTGTTTTTATTTCTTGAGCTGCTTCATTAAGTTTATTAGATTTGCTTAGAAGTACATGGTCTTTGATCAACGGAAAGGTGCGACCAAGATGAGATTTCCAATTAGACCAATTATGATGAAAATATAAACTAGCACCATGATCTATCAACCACAACTCCTTTTTCCAGTTTAGTAAATTTGTGTTTTTAGCGGTACGATCAATGTTCGTGATAATACTGTCAAGCAAAACGACTTTGGAAGCTTCTATCTCTGTAGCCAAGGATACCAATGGGTCATAAGTGATCGCTCCTGATAAGAAGTGCATTCCTAAATTGAGACCTACGCTAAACTTTAGTAAATCTTGGATTTCTTCATCTCCTTCCGTCTGACTAAATGATTCGTCCAAATTCATAAAAACTAACTCTGGCATTCTCAATCCCATAGCCCTTGCCAATTCTCCACCTATGATCTCAGCAATTAATGCTTTTTTCCCTTGCCCTGCTCCACGAAATTTCAACACATACCGAAATCCATCGCTACCCTCAACGATCGCAGGCAATGACCCGCCTTCTCTCAATGGTTGGATGTATTGTATAACATCGACCGTGCGTAGTTCGATTTTTTTCATCATCGAAAGATATCATTATTAGTTGATATTTTTAAGTTGGATTTTTACTAGTTTATGCGTATTGTGAGCGCTTTTGATGGCTCCTTCCATATAACCAGAAAATTCAGTAGAGGTCTCTGAGCCTGCAATGATCAATCTACCGTTAAGATATGGTTCTTGGTAGGCAGGATGTCCATTGTTTTGATGAGGAAGTATAGGATCGGAATAGGGGGTATAGGTATATTTCTCTTTGCTCCACACCATTTCGTGATATGCGGTATAGTTATCTACAAGGTCGCCATAGTATTTCCGTAATTGTTTTAAGACAGCTTGGAGTCTTTCTTCCTTGCTTACAGAATGATAACTAAAATTTAAAAAGCCTTTGAGAGCATATAGATTGCTCTCATTATTTGAATGATCATACATCTCAGGGATTGGGCCCACATTACTGAAGATAGTGCCAGTACTATTATTATCTTTCCAAAATGGGTGTTCGAAACTCAAACTTATTTTAATCGATTCACTCATCCATGTATGTGTGTTTTCCATGATGTCCTGAAGCTTATCAGGTAGGGCAGGAGTCACCGTTATCGTTCTTTTAAGAAGTAGAGGAGGTAAAGTAGATATCACTAGCTTTGATAAAATGGTCTCACTATTTGTTTGAATACAAACCCTATTTTCATTTTCCTGAATAGATTTAACTTCTTCATTGAGGAGGAGTTGATCGAGTCGTAATTGATTAGATAAAGTATTAATCAAATGAGAAGTACTACCTTTTATTCTATAACTTGATGGCTGATTTGGAGGTAGTTGGACTAATTGATGTGGAGTTAATGAGAAAGCTTCATAGATAGCAGTTTTTCCCATAACTTGTGGAAATACATCAATGTTCAACTCCTCTAAAAGCGACATCAGGTCTTTGTGATTTGTCCCTAACCAAGTCGCACCCATTTCGGTGGGAGGAGATTTCTGATTTGTAACCGTATGAATTCTCCCTCCAAGTCTTTCCCTACTTTCTATTATAGTAAATGGAATTTCTTCCTTATTTAATAGATGCGCAAGGGTCAATCCCGTCAATCCACCTCCTATGATAACAATATCAGATTTTATCATTTAATAACAACGGAGAAAAGTAGTGTACTGTTTTAGTCATAAGAGTTTCATGTCAGTTTAATTTTTTTAATAAAAAAGCTGGGATGTTTTGTTGATCTTTAATTTATCTAACTTGAATAAAACATTAATGCTTACGTATACCTATGAATATTTGTTATTTTGATCCATATATTTAAAAGTCATTCACACCAAATTATATATAGCTTCTTCTAAATGCATATAGAGAAATTTCTACCTTCTGAAACTATTTACCATCTTATAAAAGAATTTAGATATGCAACGAATCAGAAAGGTGAAAATCGAGTGATTGTTCACGTCATAATTGATGACGGTTGTTACGATTTTATCTTTTACAAAGGTGATAAAACTATATTTATTTATGGAAACGGTCATCAAATAGAAATTACAAATGGACCTTTTACAATACATCAAATGAAACCGCCATATCGACTGAATATTGAAGGGGAATTCAAAATTTTTGTGGTAAAAGTTCAACCATGGACGAACTCAATTTTCTTCTCTGTAACAAGGCAAAAAGGATTGATTTATTTGGATGATTTTTATGGTGAAAAGATCACCAAAATCACGATAATATTTTTAATTTCTCAGATATTGAATCTATGGTATATTCATTTGAATCCTTTGTTCAATCGCACTTTTCATCTTCAGAAATTAAAGGTGATGATACATTCAATGTTATAAAAAGTGTCTGTGAAGAAATCTATACTTCGAACGGCAGCATCAAAGTAAATGAATTAGAAGATCAGCTTAAAATCAATCGCCAGTTATTAAACAAAAAATTTAAAAGTCAAGTGCATTATACGATCAAGCAGTTTATAATGATTGTCAGAATTGTAATTGCTGTGAAATATAAAATTGATCATCCTGATAATCCGCTGACTTTCCTAGCTCACAAATTTAATTACACCGACCAATCTAATTTTAATAATGATTTTAGAAAAGTTTGTGGATTAGCTCCTACCGTTTTTTTTATAAATCTACCAATATTTTTGAATCCTTCTGCCGGGTCTGATCCATTGTAATGTAAATCTTGCTAATTGGTTAAGGGTACCCATGATATAATCAATCTTATAAATTGTTCTTCGTGTATCATAAATAAATCAAGGTTCAGACATTTTAAAAATCGAGATCATCCTTACATCCTATAAATCTTAATTCTAACAATTTTTCTTTTTTAAAATCTTGATTATCACACTAATTATACAAATCCCTATGCAGACCATAACCGTTTTGATATAAAATTTCAACGACATACCATTTTTACATGTTATAGTAGATTATGTTAGATACATTTGTAAAAAATAATAAGGCATGAGAAACTAAATACAAACACTGTTAATTGTGATTCTTCTTTTATTTATTGGATGTCAATCAAAGCATCAAGAAGATGTTGCTGATGACCCGAATGCCTCCATAGATATAAAATTGGATGAATATTTTACTGCACTTATGGCGTTAAAACAATTTAATGGAGTTGTGCTGGTAGAAAAGGACGATAAGATGGTATTTAGCAGTGCTTATAATTTGTCAAATGACCCAAATAGTAGCACGTATGTGACTGAAAACCACCAATTTGACCTTCGGTCTATTTCTAAATTAATTGCAAAATATGCAGTGTATAAGCTAAAGGAAGAAGGTAAGATTTCAGTGAACGATCCGATCAATAATTATTTTATGGACTTTCCCAACGGAGAAATAATCACGATAAGGCACCTAATGTATAACCAATCTGGTCTGCCCAGAGAATTATCTGACGAAAGTGTCAATCTTTTTGAAGTAGAGCCACCTGAATTAATGGAATTGATAAAGGGGGAATCGTTGGAGTTTGAGCCGGGGAGTGATACTCGTTATTCAAATTTGGGGTTTCAATTGCTTTATTATATCATCGAAAAAATTAATTCTAACAGCTTTGCCCAATACGTTCAAAATGAAATATACGATCCCTTAAAGATGACTTCGTCGGGAGCTCATTTTTATACAGATAGAAATAATCTTAAAAATTTTGCGGCTTATCACACCATGCAAGATGATAGATTATGAAATTGGATCATTTTCAATCTAGTAGTAAAAAACAAGCAAAGTTATTTTCAACTGGAGATGATCTAATTAAATTATTAAATGAGTTTGATACTCATCCTTATAAGGATAAGTTGATAAATAAGAAGGGAATTATCGGACATTCAGGAGGGTCTGAAGGAATTAGAAGTTATATTCAATCTGTTCCAGCAAAGGGTTATTCTTTTGTTTTTCTGGCTAAGTACGACCAAATACCTTTTGCAGATATTGTAAAGACTGTTACAAAGATTATAGAAGGTGAACCCTACGAAATTCCAGTTGAGTTGAATCGTAAGCCCATCTCATTGACAGAGGATAAATTGATTAAGTATGTTGGGAAGTATGATTTTAAGGAATTGGGGCATATAATTTTAGATATTCGAATTGAGAAAGGGCAATTGGTGGCTTATCAAGAAGAAGAGTTTTCGGGTATATTGTACCCAGAAAGTGATCATGTGTTTTTTGGAGACTATAAATCTAAAGAGTCAATTAAATTTTTATTAGATGATGGTGGACATTATAAGGCGGTTATGGATTTTAAAGGAGCAGCCTGGATGGGACTAGGTTGGTAAAGTAGTTTTTCGGTATTTCCATAAATTATTCAGCGGCACTAATGGTTGGAATTGTCAAGGTTAAATTATATTTATAGGCTTCTTTATATTTGGAGAGTTTATTGATTTTGAGTCTACCATTATGTACACAAGTATTCTAATTTTTGCAGCTTTGCAGGGGTTTATATTGGCGATATTGATCCTAAGTGTGGCAAATGCTCAGTAACAATAGCATCAAGTACAAATCCAAAGCATCGGAAGAAGTCGAATCTTGCTTTGTCATTAGCACTCATTGCTGTTATTAAGCGATTTGCTGGGGTGACACCTTCTGCGTATAAGAAAAGTCTGTAAAAGTGATAACCATCACGTATCCAGTGATTTAGAATTAGTGTAAAAAGTCCAACTACATTAAATTTACGTTTTTGGACCTATAATAAAAGTAGGGAAGACTCCATTCTGAAACTACGAGACTTTTGAAAATAGACAATGGGATATTATTGTAATCAAAAACAACTATGAAAAAAATTAAATCTTTATTGGTCGTCTGCACAAGTCTAATTATTGCAACTTCATTTTTATGCTGCTCAAGTATAAAGCGATTAAGTCACGTCAACAAATTATTTAAGGAAGATAGAATTGTTGATAATTTCAGAACATTAGATGAATATTTTCCTATCAAATCTTTAGCCCCATCTCCTACTCCTTTTGTATATACGAAAGGTGCTTTATTCAAGCTTCCAACATCTTTTGTTTTGAATCAAAATGAAGTAGATTCAGACTTTTTTTTAGAAGGATCAAAGACGACTGGTTTACTAATTATTCAGAATGATGAGATCATTCTTGAAGAATATTACCTTGGAAATACTGAAGATACTCAAAATATAGCTTGGTCGGTTTCTAAATCTTTTATTTCTGTATTATTCGGAATTGCGATAGACGAAGGGTATATAAAAAGTGTGGAAGAAAAGGTAGGTGCCTATGTTCCTGAACTAAAAGAATCGGCTTACGGGGATGTTCGAATTAAAGATGTTTTACAAATGTCAAGTGGGGTAAAGTTTAATGAAGATTATGGTAGTTTCTTTAGTGATATAAATAGATGGGGTCGATCCTTTGCACTTGGTAAGTCACAAGATAAGTTTGTCGGAACCTTAGATCGCGAAGTTGAGTCTGGAACATATCATCATTATGTTAGTATTGATACACATGTGTTGGGCATGATTATTTCTCGTGCAACAAAACGCTCTATCACAGATTATATGCAAGAGAAATTATGGAACCCTTTGGGGATGGAATTCGAAGGGTGCTGGATCACAGATAATGATGGAGTAGAAGCAGCCATGTGTGGGTTGAGTCTGTGTTTGCGAGATTTTGCTAAGTTAGGCTCTTTGTATGCTCACAAAGGAATGTGGAATGGAACGAGAATTATTTCAGAGAAATATATTTATGAATCCACCACTCCTGACTCACCACACATAATGCCCGGTGATAATAACCCTAATTCATCTCATTCCTTAGGCTATGGGTACCAATGGTGGATTCCAAATGGCACTGATGGGGAAATATTAGCTCAAGGTGTCTACAATCAAACCATCTATATGAATCCAACAACTCAAACAATTATTGTCAAACTATCGGCAAATGATAAGTATAATGACGGTAATTATATACCTTCTCAATGGCAAGCAGAAATGGCCTTTAATCGAGAAATTGTGAAGCAACTAGGGAAATAGATTTGTTGATTTATAACTTGAATAAATAGCGGTAAATCATAAAATATCTGCTTTTATTGCGTTGTTTCAATGGAAGCGTATGGTATTCATTATCTTTGATTAGCCTTATAATTTAAGTTTAGGATTCTTTTAAATTTAGAACTTAGAGATCTATAAATGTTTCCAGATTTTAATATTCATAGTACGCCGTTACTTATTTTAGCGATTCAAGGATTGTTATTTACCTTGTTACTATTATGGCGATATGTGAAGAATCAGAACAATACAGACCTTTTCTTGAGTTTGATTTTGTTGATCGCTGTATGGCATCAAACGAAGTATACCATAGGGTTTATGGCTTGGTATGATGCATACAGAAATACTAAGATTAATTATTTTTTGATTGACCTATCCTTTTTCTTAGCGCCACTTCTATACTTTTATATCAAGTCTGTTACGCTACCACATTTTCGATTCCAGAGAAAATATGGATATCATTTTATTCCTGGAATATTGTATATTTTATTCAAAATTTTTGTCTATTTGTACGATGCTTCTCAGCCAGGATTTGAAAATGTTCAAAATGGATATCTCACCTTGAATTTAGAGTTTGAGTATTCAATGATTCTATTTAGCTTTTTGATGAAGATGCAAATCGCTATATATCTTGCATTTACTTTTCAACATTTCTTTCAGTATAGATCTAAGATTCAGCATATTTTCAGTAACGCATATTCGCTCCAGCTAAATTGGTTGAGAAATTTCCTTTTTATTTACACCGGGCTCTTTATTTATATGTTTATTCAGGATCTTATCAATGAGATGATTACAGATTTAAGTTGGATGCAGGAATGGTGGTATTATCTATTTACTTCTATAGCCATCACCTATGTTGGAATGGTTGGTTATTTTACGGATACGAATAAACTCAATGAGATAAATCCGAATAAAGTTGATGTACTCCATCTTGCCATATTGGAATCTGGTAACTCTGATAATAATTCCAAAAAGGCAGACATTAATCAACTAAAAGATAGATTAGAGGTCTTGACTAAATATATGGAAACCGAAAAACCATACCTAGATCCAAATTTGAATTTAATTGATTTGGCGAAATCTTTAGACATGACCCGTGCACAATTATCTGAGGTCATTAATCTCGGTATCGGCAAGAATTTTAATGATTTTATCAATGAACGACGCGTTGAGGCCGTAAAGCTAATGATCAAGAATGAAAGACACAAGGAATTGAATTTGCTTGGTTTGGCATATGACTGCGGATTTAATAGCAAATCAACCTTTAATCGAGTTTTCAAGAAGTGGACACGGCAATCACCTACAGAATACATCAAACAATCTACCTAGCCTTAGGCCCATAAATTGCTAGAATTACTATTAAAATATGTAATATTATTTATATGTATATTTGATTGATAATCAATCGTAAAATACGATGTGGGACGTCCTAAATTTTATTGGCACCCATATATTATGATGTGAGACTTTTGATTTGGTGAAATAACCCACATTTGTAATATTGAATAACGAGATCATACATTTATGCGTAGTTTAATTTTATTATTTATCCTCTTTCTTGGTTGCCGATCAACTCATTCTCAAGTCTCGATTGTAACCTTCAAGTTAAGTAATAAGGATCTTAAATCAGGTGCTAAAATAACTATAAGAGGCAATGTAGCACCCTTATCTTGGGAGGCGGATTATCTATTAAATGATGAGGATGGCGATGGCACCTATGAAGCGACTATTCAGTTTAATACTTCTCGAAAGTTAGTAAATTATAAATTTCTATTTGATGGGTACTATGAGTTGGAAGGTAATAATAATCGGATGATTGAGCTGAAGGATTCACCACAAGTTAAAGATCATATTATAAATGAATTTAATTATTACGATGAAGATCAAATTTCGAAACTGAGATATACAAAAGAAGAAATTCAAGAAGACCTAGATGTATTAAAACGAGCTTTAACCTCCATTCACCCAAATCTATATAAGTATATAACTAAGTCAGATCTTGATGCTGATTTTCAGACATTAAGGAAGGAAATACTTCTCGATCCAACACAGAAAAATGTTTACAAATATGTCTCAAAATTTGCCTCGAATATAAAATGCAGCCACACCTTTACCAATCCTTGGAATCAAGTCAATGATATCGAATACGGTATTTATCATCAGCCAGATAAAGTACCGTTTACTTTTATTAGAACCGAGAATCGTTTATTTATAGATAAAAATGCTTCTGATGATCCTCGCTTACAAGAAGGACTAGAAATCATCAGTATAAATGGAATTAAAACCAATCAAATTTTAAAACAATTATTAACTTATATTACTTCAGATGGTGATAATTATGATAAGCGTCTTGAGCGTCTGACTATGAATGGAGATGAGAAATATGCCTTATTCGATATTTTTTATGCGTTAGAATTTGGATCTTCAGATATCTTTAGTGTCGAGCTTAAAGATCATCAAAATAATACATCTTTTGTTACAGATGTATCTTCAATGTCTAAGACCAAGCGATCAAAAATTCTGAATGAAAGATATGATAGCCTTGCTCAAAAATTTGAAGATGGTTGGCAATTCCAATTATTGGATGACAGGGTTGCGTTATTAGAAATAAGATCTTTTGCAGTATTCAATAAAGGATTTGATTGGAAAGAATTCCTAGATAATGTATTTATCCAATTGAATAAAAATAAGATCGAGCATTTTATCATAGATATTCGCAGAAATGAAGGAGGAGATGATTTAGTGGGGGAGTACATACTAAAACGAATTATTCAAAAACAGGTAAAGGTAGATGGTTTGGATTTGTTTACTTCATATCGTAAGATTCCAGAAGATATTAGGCCATACATAAACACTTGGTCAAAGGCACCATATAATTGGAGCTATAAAGTGAAGAAAAAAGATGAAAGGAGATATCAATTTCGATCTATTTTTGCATACAAGGGAAAAGTCTATTCACCTCAGCAAGATGGTTACAGGGGTAAAACTTATCTACTTACTGGAGCTCAGAATAGTTCAGCAACACATACAATGGCGACTTATGTGAAACAACACAATCTTGCAACGATTATTGGACAAAAAACTGGAGGGAACCAAAGAGGAATGAATGGAGGATTTATGTTTTTTCTTAAATTACCTAATTGTAGGGTGGAGCTAGATATACCCGTAATAGAGTCTAGAACACAGAATTGGTCTGAAGAATTGCCCAATGGAGGTATAGTGCCTGATGTTGTGGTTAAGAAAAGAATAGATCAGATTATAAATGGGGTTGATGCTGAGCTAGAGGCGACATTGAAGATAATCCGTGGGAATATTTATTAGGAATCAATGTAGTGTGTAACGATTGATTATCAATTTATATACTGATCAAATATTTCTGTACTTACCCAATAGATATCTTAATTACTTGAGTAAAAGAGATACTTTCCATCCGAACTCACAAACGGGCAGATTTCATTTTCTTCGGTGTTTATGCAACTACCTAAATTAGATGGTGTATCCCAATGACCATCTTTATTTTTGAAGCTGATATAGAGGTCTCCCTTGCCAAAACCTTCCTTTTTAGCTGAACAATAGATGATCATATTTTCATCTGGGGAGATAAAAACCTCTGCTTCATATCTACGAGTATTCAAGGTGTCGCTGAGTTTAATAGGGTCTTGGAAATCTCCTTTCAAATAGTCTGATTTGTACAGGTCAAAGTAATAATTTCTTCGCGATTCTGCATTTTTATTAGAAGAGAAATACATGGTACCCTTGGATGAGAAAGAAATATAAAATTCTTCTTTGTCAGAATTAATTGCTGGCCCTGCATTGATCGGTTTAGACCATGTATGACCTATTTTTCTGAATACCAAATGTCATAATCTTTGATGGTGTCTTCAGTATTTCTTGGAGCATTTGATATATAGTATAATCGATCTTCAGAAGGGGATAAACAGGGATCATTATAACTATATATTGAATCAGATATTATCGTGATGGGATCGCTCCAAACTCCATTTTTTATTTTCCATACTCCGTATTTCAGCTCGAGTGGTTAAGTTTACAGCATAGAAAAAGTGATCTCCTTTCTTATTGAAAATTGAACCAAATTCAGCAATGCTATCTTTGCTAACTTTTTCAGGACAAAAAATAATAGGAGATATTGATGGTTTTTGTGCACCTATATATTCAAGGTGAGTAGGAATAGCAGGAGAACATCCTGTGATGCATAAAAGAAGAATTACAATGTTTGTTTTGATAATTCCTTTCATCGTATTTAATAAAAGCATTGATTGCTTATTTATTTTTTCTGGAAGATTCCGAAAAATTCCTGTCCCTGTCTTGATTCATTAGAGTTATAGCACAATTCGAAAATGAAAGGATCAAAATAGGGAGTAAGATAGGATAAGTATTCTTTCTTCGTTCCACCAAATGGTCTATTCGCTTCTTCGGTCAAAGGATGATTAAACCAAAGGCCTACAAGCTTACCGTTTTGTTTAATTAATTCACTCATTTTCATTCCGTATTGGGTTCGATTTTCTGGAGTAGGTTCGAATGAACAAAAGAAGGTTTGTTCTAAAACTAAATCAAATTTTCCTTGGAATTCGAAAAAATTTTGATGTAATAGATGATCTGAAGGAAAGTCGGGAACTCTGTCTTTAAGTGAGTTCAATGGTGCTTTAGAAATGTCTAAGACATAAGTATTTTCAAAACCTTTATTATGAAGATATTCTGCTTCGTAACCATTTCCAGCACCGGGTATAAGAATCTTAATCTCTTTATTATCTAATTGATTAATGTATTCTTTTATGGGTGTAGATGGTTGACCTAGATCCCAACCAATTTTATTTTCTTTATATCGTAAAGACCAGTAATGTTCTAGGGCTTGTCTGTTCATTTCAGATATGTCTCTAAGAATCTGAGAAAGGGAATAGTAAATTGTTCAATCCTCTAAGGCGTATTTAGTTGTATTGAAAAGATTGATATTGCAGCTTTGCATATCTCCCACAAAGAATACAAACTCTTCTTTTGTTTTCGTACCATTGGCATATTCCGCTGGCTTCCAATTCGGCATCTGGCAAATGGCTTCTAACAGTAATTCTTCCACTTCCGCATCCTCTGAATAAGTGGACAATTGAGCATCAATGACTTTTCCATCTACGTCAATATTGAAAGTAAAACCGAACATATGATACTTCCGAAACGTACACTTATTCAATCTATCAATGGCATTCACTTTTAAGTAATTGTTTAAAGCTTCTTGTCCACCAATAAATTCAGCTTGTACATCTGGGTCAAAGCTTAAAGAGAAGTTAATAGTTTTTACTTTATTCTCTTTTAAATTATTCTCAGGAATATAATGAACTATTACAGAAACATGGCTATCAACATCCGCTCTTTTCATGAGATCTTTTTGTTGTAAAGTAAGTGTATCATTTTTACTGATTGCATTTTCAACCACACCATTACACTCTGCTGAAATATGAACTGACTTATATTTTCTAACCCATGATGGTTTGTAGTATTTATTTAGATCCAATAAGGTTAGAGTCTCTGCTATATTTATTTTTAAAATGGAAATGGAAGGATAGTTTTTATGTACCTCATATTTTAGTTCAAATGATAAACTATCATGAGATGCAGAAACCATTGGACTAGCAAGATTCATTAAAAGAATAATAATCATACAAATTTGGACAGCTTTCATACATCTAATTTACAACTATTAATAATGTCAATCAACTAATGGTATGAGTTAGAATATATAAATAAATTAAAAATATCCGAATAATGATTATGGAGTACGGGGCTTACCAATGTTTGTTGTAAATGCAATGACTTTACCATGTGCCCAGAAAGGCATTGTCAAATAGAAATGGGTGCAGCCTTTTAATAATAATATAAAGGAGCCCTATTTGGGCGTAATAAAAAAATGATTGAGGTCATAGAATATATAAATTATAAAAATTGTATTACGCCCATACAGGGTTTAGAATTTAGTGTTGTTAATGTAATGTCGTTGCCATTGCCTGATTAATAAACCCCTGGAAAGGTAAACTTAAAAGTAATGATTTATAAACGAAATTTATAACAAGCATAAAAATTGATGTTATGCCAATTTTCATTAGAATTTCAAATAAAGGGATGAGCAGCTAGACATAAAATGTAGTAACTATAACATGTGCCCTGAAAGGGCATTATCAAATAGAAAGGGGTGTAACCCCTTTTTTATAATATAAATAAAAAAAGAGCCCTGTATGGGTGTAATAAAAAAGTAATCAATGCCATAGAATATATAGATTATAAAAAATGTATTACGCCCATACAGGGCTTAGTATTTCGTGTTGTTAATGCAATGTCGTTGCCATTGCTTGATTGATAAAGCCCTTTAAAGGTAAACTTAAAAGGTAATGATATATAAACGAAATTTATAGAAAGCATAAAAATTGATGTTATGTCAATTTTCATTAGAATTTCAAATAAAGGGATGAGCAGCTAGACATAAAATGTAATAACTATAACATGTGCCCTGAAAGGGCATTATCAAATAGAAAGGGGTGTAACCCCTTTTTTATAATATAAATAAAAAAAGAGCCCTATATGGGCGTAATCACAAAGTAATCAATGTCATAGAATATATAGATTATAAAAAATGTATTACGCCCATACAGGGTTTAGTATTTCGTGTTGTTAATGCAATGGCGTTGCCATTGCCTGATTGATAAAGCCCTTTCAGGGTAAACCTAAAAGGTAATGATTTATAAACGAAATTTATAACGAGCCTAAAAATTGATGTTATGTCAATTTTCATTAGAATTTCAAATAAAGGGATGAGCAGCTAGACATAAAATGTAATAACTATAACATGTGCC
>Ga0209828_1001790_pt1 | contig 18812 bp, 14 predicted proteins | sample MaitaG_FD_187429 | JGI IMG/M metagenome (GOLD analysis project Ga0209828, IMG submission 187429) | Marine algal microbial communities from Maine, USA - Maine_Asex2 metaG (SPAdes) (version 2) | ecosystem: Host-associated > Algae > Red algae > Unclassified | place: Maine, USA | collected 2015-01-05 | reverse complement strand
GACGTCGGTGCAGACCCGCATCCATTCGATGTAGGTGTTCATCCTGACGCCGTTGATTTCCTCGATGTATTCCTGCTCGTGCAGAAACGGTGGCACCTGGGCGACTGGGCACAACAACACGTCGTAGGTCTCAAAGAACGAGGCAACGCGCTGGTAGATCTCGCCGCGGGTGCGGGCGGCTTGCATGTGATCAGCCATGTCAAGGTCGAGCCCCCGCTGCACGTTCCACTGCAACGTCTCCTTGAGGTCATCCCAATTGGCCGCCGCCATTGGACCGAACCCCATGGCAAAGCTCCAGGCCCGCAACGTGTCGAAAACACCGCCAGCCTCGGACAGGTCAGGACAGGCGGACTCCACGTAGTGGCCCAGATCTTCGAAGACCCCGGGCACGAACTCGAGCGCAGCCGTGACCGCAGGATCGATCGGCAAACCGCCCAAATCGGGCGCCCAGGCAACTCGCAACGGAACGCTCGGCTCACCGGTCGGCGGGACGAACACCGACGGATCAGATTCCAACGAGATTGGGCTCCGAGGGTCCGGGCCCGTCTGTGCGGCCAAAAGCAGCGCGACGTCGTCGACCGTCCGGGCCATGGGGCCTTCGGTCGACAGATAGGTCCACGTATCGGCTTTGGGCCAGGAAGGGACCCGGCCCGGCGAGGGCCTCAAGCCAACGACGTTGCAGAACGAAGCCGGGTTCCGTAGCGAACCTCCAAAGTCCGAACCGTCGGCCAAGGGCACCATGCCAGCGGCTAGAGCAACTGCTGCTCCCCCACTAGAACCTCCACAGGTCTTGGTCAGATCATAAGGATTGGCGGTGGTGCCAAACACCGAATTGAAGGTCTGAGAACCGGCACCGAACTCAGGCGTATTCGTTTTTCCAACCGTGACTGCACCCGCATCGATGGCACGTTGCACAACAAGGCCGTTGTGCTCCGGAACGTGGTCGGCCATGAGCGGCGATCCATGGGTGGTGCGAATTCCCGCTGTTTGTGCGAGGTCCTTGTGGGCAATAGGCAGGCCATGCAAAAGGCCAAGTGCCTCGCCGTTGGCATGACCAGCATCGGCTTTGGCTGCCATAGTGAGCGCGTGCTCAGCAGCCAGCGTGACAATGGCGTTTAGAGACTCGTTGGTGTCCTCGATCTGGCAGAGGTGAGCTTCCACGACTTCGGTTGATGACACCTCGCCGCTCTGCATCATCGTCGTCAGTTCGACGGCTGACTTCCAGACCAACGCTTCGTTATTTTGCACGTCGCAACGCTAGTCTTCGGCAAACCTCAACACAGGAGTAAGTAGCGATGGCAGTTTCAGTTGGCGACAACATCCCCGATATCGAAGTCCGAGTGCTCGGCGACGATGGCGCGCCTACCCCGGTGCAGACCGGCGACGTGCTCGGTTCCGGCAAGGTTGTTCTGTTCGCAGTTCCGGGCGCCTTCACGCCGGGCTGCTCCCAGGTTCACATGCCTGGATTCGTGCAGAACAAGGAAGAACTTGCCGCCAAGGGTGTCAGCAAGGTTGCGTGCATCTCTGTCAATGACGCATGGGTCATGGGCGCATGGGGCGAAGCTCAAGGTGCAACTGACATCATGATGCTGGGCGATGGCAACGGCGAATTTGCTGCCGCGATGGGACTGACCATGGACGGCTCCGGCTTCGGTCTGGGCTCACGCTCACGTCGTTACGCAGCCATCATCGAAGATGGCGTCATCACCAGCCTCGATGTCGAAGAAGGCGGCGGCGTCGACGTATCGAGCTGCGATATGGTCATCTCAAAACTCTGAGCCTTCGGCGCCCGATCTAGTGGGGCGGTGCCAGGCACCGCCCACTAGGTCTGCTGGGCTGGACCGGCGGCCGACAGTGCAGCGCCGACGATGCCGGCATGGTTTCGCAAAGCTGCGGGCTGGATTTTTGCTCGGGTTTGCAGCATTGGTGCGAACTCGTCGAAACTTTTGCTGATGCCTCCGCCGATCAGGAACAGATCAGGCGAGAACAGATCTTCGACGTGAGCCAGATAGATCTGCAGTCGCGCCGCCCACTCTTGCATCGACAGGCCCTGGGCCTTGCGTGCCCTGCTGGAAGCTCGGTCCTCGGCGTCGAAGCCATCGATTTCGAGGTGCCCTAGTTCGGTGTTCGGGACCAGTACTCCATTGGTAAAGATGGCCGTACCCAGGCCGGTGCCAATCGTGAGCATGAAGACCACGCCCTGGACCTCGTCTTCATTCAGCAGCCGGATCTCGGCCAGACCAGCAGCATCAGCATCGTTGATCATCGTGATCGACGATCCGTTGCGCTCAAAGAGTTGGGCGGCATCTACCCCAACCCACGACGAGTCCAGGTTCGAGGCAGTGTCAACCACAGCACTGCGCCGAATAACGCCCGGGAATGCGCACCCGATCGGGCCTGACCACTCGAAGTGGTCAATGAGTTCATTCATGACCTGCGACATCGCCTGAGGCGTCGCAGGCTGCGGAGTCTCGATCCGAAAGCGGTCGGTCACCAGCAGGCCTTTGCCTACGTGAACCTCGGCAGCCTTCATTCCTGACCCGCCGATATCAACCCCGAGCACAGTGTCATTCACAGTCGCCGAGTGTACTGACCTGAGCTTTGACTAGATATCGGAAATAGCAAGCGCATTGCGATCCGCAAAGCCCCGGACAAGTTCGGTTGCCCTCTGAGCTGTTGCAAGTTGGCTTGCAGGATCAGATTGGCCCCCGCCGGCGGCCACGACATCGACATTGATCGTGCTCGACTCACGCGAGGCCATGATCATTTGGGCATTCGTTGCGCCAGAGGCTGCAATAAATCGTTCGCCGACGAGGATAAAGAAGCCAGATCCACCGGCTCGAAACTCAAAGCCACCGACTTCGAGCAGGTAATCGTGCAACTCTCGAAGGTGGGTGTCCTCGACCTCGGCCATCTCGAAGGAGCGAACGTGCATGGACGCAGCCTAAACAGAACGGACGCCTCGTGCAGCACAGCCCCTACTTGTTTACACCCCGTTCACGAACGGCAACGACCGCCGCGTAGTATCGAGTGGTGACAACTTCTAAATGGCGAGAGACCGCCGAGCGCGAGTTAAAGGGTGGCGACCCCGACGACCTCGTGGTGACCACTCCCGAAGGCATCAACGTAAAGCCGCTGTACACGTCGGTTGACCTCGACGGGATTGACCACCTCGGCACCATTCCGGGTCAGGCGCCGTTCGTGCGTGGACCCCGCGCCACCATGTACACAAACCGGCCGTGGACCATCCGCCAATACGCCGGCTTCTCGACCGCCGAAGAGTCCAACGCGTTCTATCGAGCCAACTTGGCGGCAGGTCAGATGGGCCTGTCGGTCGCCTTCGACCTGGCCACTCACCGCGGGTATGACTCCGATCACCCCAGAGTTCTGGGCGATGTCGGCAAGGCTGGCGTGGCCATTGATTCGGTCGAAGACATGAAGATCTTGTTCGACGGCATTCCTCTCGACAAGATGAGCGTGTCGATGACCATGAACGGAGCGGTGCTCCCGATCTTGGCGTGCTACATCGTGGCGGGCGAAGAACAAGGTGTGTCACAGGATCAGCTTTCAGGCACGATCCAAAACGATGTACTCAAAGAGTTCATGGTCCGCAACACCTACATCTACCCGCCCGAGCCGTCGATGCGGATCGTCGCCGACATCATCGAGTACACCGCGCAAAACATGCCACGGTTCAACTCGATCTCGATCTCGGGTTACCACATCCAAGAAGCAGGCGCGACCCTCGATATCGAACTGGCCTACACCCTGGCAGACGGCATCGAATACGTGCGAGCTGCACTGGCAAAGGGCCTCGACGTCGACGCATTCGCCGGCCGGCTGAGCTTCTTCTTCAATATCGGCCAGGACTTCTTCATGGAGATCGCCAAGCTCCGGGCCGCCCGGTTGTTGTGGGCCGAACTCATGGCGCAGTTCAACCCGCAGAACCCCAAGTCATCCATGTTGCGAACCCATTGCCAAACGTCGGGTGTTTCGCTGACCGAACAAGATCCCTACAACAACGTGACTCGCACCGCGTTCGAGGCGCTGTCGGCGGTTCTTGGCGGCACGCAGTCATTACACACCAATAGCTTCGACGAAGCGCTGGGTTTACCCACAGAGTTCAGCGCCCGCCTGGCTCGCAACACCCAGTTGATCCTGGCCGAAGAGACCGGCGTGACTCGCACCGTCGACCCGCTGGCTGGCAGCTACTACATCGAATCGCTCACAGCCGATCTCGCCGACAAGGCTCGAGCAATCATGGCCGAGGTCGAAGAAGCTGGCGGTATGACCAAGGCCATCGCCGACGGGTGGCCCAAATTGCGTATCGAAGAGGCCGCTGCTCGCAAACAGGCCCGAATCGACCGCCGAGAAGACGTGGTAGTGGGCGTGAACAAGTACCAGGTTGCCAACCCCGAGATGGTCGATGTGCTCGACATCGACAACACCGATGTTCGCCAACAACAGGTTCGTCGCCTCGAAGAAACCCGTTCCCAACGCAACAGCGACGCAACCGAGAGTGCACTCGCCGCGCTAACGCAGACGGCAATGGGAACCGGCAACTTGCTTGCTGCGTGTGTCGAAGCCGCCCGCCAGCGGGCCACCGTGGGTGAGATCAGCGACGCTCTCGAAGTTGTGTTCGAGCGTCACCAGGCGGAGACCCAGTTGATTTCTGGTGTTTACGGAGCTGCCTATGAGGGCGACGAAGAATACGCAGCGATTGCCCGCAGCATCGCGTCGTTCTCCGATGAGTTCGGCCGGGCACCCAAAATGTTTGTTGCCAAGATGGGCCAGGATGGCCACGACCGTGGCGCCAAGGTAATAGCAACGGCGTTCGCCGACCTTGGCTTCGATGTGCTCGTAGGGCCGCTATTTCAGACCCCACAAGAGGCCGTCGCCGAGGCCATCGCCAACGAGGTCGACCTGATCGGTGTGTCCAGTCATGCCGCTGGTCACCTCACGCTCGTGCCCCAGTTGATGACCGCACTCAATGCCAATTCCTCGGGCAAGAACATCACGGTGATCTGCGGTGGTGTCATCCCGCCCAAGGACTACGACGAGCTACTGGGCCACGGAGTAGGCGCCATATTCGGCCCTGGAACCAACATTCCCGAGGCCGCAGCCGAGGTCATCGAAATCGTGCGAGCAGGAGCATCCAAATGAGCGAGCAACCTTCGAAGGCACCGCGACCAGTTACTACACCGCGGCCTTTCAAGATCCTTGGGCTCCAACAGATCGCCGTTGGCGGACTCAGCTTGGACGCGCTGCGAGGACTCTGGGTGGACACGCTCGGTGTCGACAAAGTCGGCGAGTTCGAGAGCGAATCTGAGAACGTGCGCGAGGACATTCTCCAGCTCGGCTCCGGGCCTCATGCGGTCGAGGTGGATCTCATGCAGCCTTTGGACCCCGATGGCCGACCCAAGGTGCACGACCCAGCGCTCAACCACATCGGCTTGTGGGTCGACGATCTTGGCGCTGCGGTCGAGTGGCTCGATGCGCAACGCATGCGTTTCACACCCGGTGGCATCCGCAAGGGCGCTTCGGGTCACGACATCTGCTTTGTCCACCCCAAAGGTAACGACGAATTTCCTGTCTCGGGCCAGGGCGTGCTCATCGAACTGGTTCAGGCTCCTGCCGAAGTCATCGCCGCCAACTCCTAGCCTGCTCGGTCGACTGAGTTCGGCATTTCACGCCCTTGCTGATCGACACGGCTCGACCGTGTCGTCCTGAATGGCTCGAGGTCGGGTACCTCGAGCCGGACACTGAATGGCATCAGCTGGAGTAGACGACCGCCACGGTTATCTCATCGAAGACTGCCCGAACGTTGACTTTCACTCCGTTGTCAAAGGGGTAGACCTGAGGGTCAGACGGCATGGGGGTCAAATGGCGGGGCTGTTAGCTGGCCGGCGCTGTGGCTTAAGCTTGGCGGGTGAACACGCAGAACCATGTCGATGTCCTTGTTGTAGGTGCTGGTATCTCCGGCATCGGAGCTGGCTACTTCTTGCAAAGGGAGTGCCCCGACCGCAGCTATGCCATTCTCGAAGGTCGGGCAGACCTTGGCGGAACGTGGGATCTCTTCCGTTATCCGGGCATTCGGTCCGACAGCGATATGCACACGCTCGGCTATAGCTTCAAGCCCTGGACCGATGCCAAGACGATCGCCGATGGCCCCTCGATCCTCAAGTACCTGCGCGAGACAGCCAGCGAATACGGCGTCGACCAGAACATCCGCTACAACCACCAGGTAACCCGGGCCGAGTGGGCTAGCGACAAGGCCACCTGGACCGTCGATGCCGTCGTGGGCCCAGAACAGTCACCAACGACGTTCACCTGCAACTACTTGTTCATGTGCTCGGGCTACTACAGCTACAAGAGCGGCTATAAGCCTGACTTTGCTGGCGCCGAGGACTTCGCTGGCGAGATTGTGCACCCTCAAGAATGGCCCGAAGACCTCGATGTCAACGACAAGAAGGTCGTTGTGATCGGCTCTGGCGCCACGGCGGTCACCATCGTGCCGGCCATCGCCGACCAGGTCGAGTCGGTCACCATGTTGCAGCGCTCCCCGACCTACATGGTGTCACGACCCTCGGTCGACGCATTCTCACAGAAACTGCGCAAGTACCTACCCGAGAAGCGTGCCTATGACATCACCCGCAAGTTGAACAGCTGGCGTGGCGAGTTCTTCTACAACCAAACCCGGAGCAAGCCCGACAAGGTTCGCGAACAACTTCTAGGACTCGCTCGCAAGGAACTGGGTGAAGAGGAGATCGCCAAGAACTTCACGCCGCGCTACAACCCCTGGGATCAACGCCTGTGCCTGATGCCCGATGGCGACTTCTTTAAGTCCATCAAGGACGGCAAAGCCAGCGTTGTCACCGCCGAGATCGACCGGTTCGACCCGACCGGCATTCAGCTCACCAATGGTGAACGACTTGATGCCGACGTCATCGTCACGGCGACCGGCTTGCAGCTCGTCACGGTGGGCGACATGGACTTCATTGTCGACGGCAAGCAAGTGGACTTCTCAAAGACGTGGACCTACCGAGGCGTGGGCTACAGCGATGTGCCCAACATGGCATCGTCGTTCGGGTACATCAACGCATCGTGGACCTTGCGGTCTGACTTAATCTGCGAGTTCGTGTGCCGCGTGCTCAATCACATGAGCGAGACCGACACGACGATCTGTACGCCTCGACTGCGGCCCGCCGATGCCGACATGCCCGAACGTCCTTGGATCGAGGATTTCGAGTCTGGCTATATGTCCCGCATGATGCCGCTCCTGCCAAAACAGGGCGACCGAGAACCGTGGACGAACCCGCAACGGTATTCGTTCGACAAGAAGGTGCTACGCAAGGCACCCCTCGAGGACGGTGCCATGCTGTTCTCCAATCCGCTCGTGCCTGCCACGGTCTAGTCCGCAGTCAGGAAGCACGTATGGACCACGCACTCATCGCTCGCATCAAAGCTGACATGCGGTACGAATACTCCCGCACTGGCCCACCCGAGGGCTTTCCGAAGTTCCACGACATTGCTGTTGAGCGCCACACAAGCCAAGAGTTCTATGACCTTGAACAAGAGTATGTGTTTGGCAAGAGCTGGGTGATTGCGGGCCGGGTCGAAGACGTCGCCGAGCCCGGTGACTACTTTGTGTTCGATGACCTGAAGGACCCGCTGATAGTTGTGCGGGGCACCGACGGCGCCGTCCGATGTTTCTACAACACGTGCCAGCACCGCGGGGCTCCAGTCGTGCGGGAGTCCAAAGGTTCAGCCCGACGGCTGCGCTGCCAGTACCACTCCTGGACCTACGAGATCAATGGCGGCACCTTGGTTGCTTTGCCTGACGAACGCGACTTTGTTGAACTTGACTGGGAGCAACGCTGCCTTCCTCAGGTCAGTTGTGACACGTTTGCCGGGTTCGTGTTTGTGAGCCTTGATCCGCAGGCACCACCGCTCGCTGAGTACATCGGCAAGGCGGCAGAGATGTTCGCTCCGTTTCAGGCCGACAGCCTGCGCGAGATCTATCGCGAGAGCATCATCGTGCCCTGCAACTGGAAGGTGACGGCCGAGGCATTCCTCGAGGTCTACCATTTCAAACACATTCACTCCCACGGTGGCGTCTCGGCACTCGACAACGCCGGGGCAGCCATGGGGCTCTATGCGGGTGGACATAGCCGCATGATCACGCCCTATTCAAAGCAGAACTGCGCTCGCTTGGGTATGGACTCTTGGGACGATTGGAAAGCGGTCGACGCGCCGGCGGGCGACGCGATCGATGGCGTGCCGGACATGGTTCGCTGCACCAGCACGGCGGTGAGCCTCTTTCCAAACGTGATCATCCCTCTCGGTCCTAGTGGTTTCCCGATCAACATCTTCTGGCCAATCGACAAGAGCACCACGCGTCTCGATTGGATTTACTACGCCAAACGGGACTGGGAAGGCGACGATCTGCCCGCCGACTGGCAGGTACGCCGCCAGCAATACAACGCCATCATGGACGAAGACAAACAGAATATGGCGCCGATGCAACGTTCGATTGAGTCGCCGGCCATCACCGGGATTCCAATCAATTATCAAGAGCGTCGCATCTGGCACCTGCACGAACAGATCGACCTCATGATCGGAGCGGAACGCGTGCCCGAACACCTGCGCATGGACCAACTCCTTGGCCCCTACACCGAAAACGCCTAGGCGTTCGTCTATCGATGGCTCACAACGCCTCCGCCATCACCATCATCTTTAGAGCCACTAGTCCCGACGGAAAGATCCGTCTGTCGTTCCCGCCAACGACTCAACGGTCGAGGCTAGATGGTTCGAATCGAGGAGATCGACCAGCTGCGACGAGTGCCCGAATGTTGACTTCGGCATAAAGCGAAACGCACAATGAAGCGCCCAGCCTTCTTCCCCACAGGCCCCTCAGCGTTATTGTTACGGATCTTCTGCGGAAGCTAAGGCCGCCCGCTCAATCGCCTTGAAGCGCTCGCTCCAAAAAGTGGCATCGCCACGAGCCGACCGCGTGGGGAATTTCACTGACCGCAGGCAGCAACTGCGATTATGGGCGACTGAGCGCGGGTTCGTCGGTGTGTGCTCTGACGTTATTGGTGGAGGATGAAACGGTCGTCGGTCATGGCAACTTGACAGGATCCCAATAGCTGGTTCGGCTCTACATCGCTATTCAGCACGTGACTCTCGAACGGACCCAAGTCCGCAAACTGGTCGTACATCTTTTCTGCACCATAAGTCTCAGTCGTCCCGTCACGTTTGCGAACGCGATTCAGCGCTACGTCGCGTGGTGGGCGCAAGACGACATAGCGAGGCTTCAGTCCATAACTTCCGAGACCGTGCAGTATCTGATCAAGAAACCAGGGACCCACAACACCATCCCAGAACACGGTGTAGCCACCCGCTGCGTAGCTGGCAGCAGCGTTGATACAGACACCCATGACCAAGATGTTCTGCTGGTGCGACTCAGGCAGATGCGGAGCGATGAAACCACCCTTCACGAAACGATAGAACCAGTCCGATTCCAAGTGCACTCCGAGATTGGCACCTTCGGCCAGCGCTCCAGCAAGCGTCGTTTTTCCGGAACCCGGCGGACCGGAAATTATGACGATCTCACCAGCACCCATCTCTGGAAGATACTCGACTTGGGCATCTAGCCTCGTTCCAATTTCTGGGTCGAGCGACGTCGGCCACTGATGCCCGGCATCGACGAATTGGCTGACCCCGACATCGGTATACGATCGTTGAGGTGAATATCACGCGCGAAAATGACCCTGTCAGGTATCTCATCTTGTTGGGCGCTGAATCAGGGATTGGTATCACGACACCTCGCCAATTGCGTCATCCGCCGCATGTGGCGAGACGAACACGCACGAACCCGGCCTCAAACAATCGCGGCTTGACAAGGGAGCGTCCGACAGCCCCAGTTCAGGGCCAACTCTCTAGGTCGGATCGACCGCTGCCAGCGCAGTGGCGGCTCGCAGGACCTGCTTTGGTGACCATTGCAGGGCCTCAGATGCTGCCGCGACATCGTCCCACTCAACGCTGCGATTGATAACCGCGCCATTGGTAAAGGCAAGCTTCACCCGAATGGGATGGCCCTCGACTTGGACCGTTACTTCCTGTCGATCAAGAGCACGTTTGGCAACCGAGTACTCGCGCAAGCCAATCGTGGTCGTGTGCTCAAAGAAGGCGGCTCGGACCGGCCCCGCCGACACTGGATCACACAGAGCGCTCACCGTAAACGCAGGACGGCCCTTCTTCATAGTGATCGGAGCGACCCAGGCGTCGTCGGCGCCCGCATCAAGAATCGCCTGGATAGCGACTGGCCAAACTCGGGGGTCGAGATCGTCGACATTGGCTTCGAGTTGCAATGCTGCGGTTACCTCGGCGCCATCCACCTGTGCTCCATTCACAACCGCTCCGACCACGATCCGCACCACGTTTGCCAAATCTGGATCATCACGGGTTCCGGCCCCGGTGCCGACCCGGTCGAGGCTCATGGGCGGCATGGGACCCCACTCGGTTGCCAGGCTCGCCAAGAGCGCAGCGCCTGTGGGTGTTGTGCTCTCGAACTTTGCGGGTCCTGCCGACGTTGGTGCCCCGGCGAGAAGCTGCAATACAGCAGGGACCGGCACCGGGATACGCCCATGTTCGGTGTTCGCAAAACCCTGACCCAGCCCCACTGGGGAGCAAACAATACGGCTTGATCCGAGGTAGGCCATGCCGGCAACGACGCCGACGATGTCGGCGATGCAATCGAGAGCGCCGACTTCGTGAAAATGCACGGCTTCGACGGGCACTCGGTGCACAGCAGCTTCGGCTTCGCCCAACCTGATGAACACTTGGCCGGCTCCATCCGCAAGTGGGCTGGGCAATCGTGCGAGTAGCTTGAGGATGTCGGGGAGGTGGCGCAGCCTCTGAGGCGTTGGAACGTCAACATGTACTTTGGTCGCGCCCAAAGCAGACCGATGTACCGGTTCGGCACGGAAGCTTATGCCAACCTCGAGGGGGGCAACGGCCGCCTGAAGCACTGCGAGCGGAACGCCAGCATCGACGAGTGCGCCAAGCAGCATGTCGCCGCTGGCGCCGACTCCGGCGTCGATCCAGGCAATCGTCATGGAGACTCGGGCGACGGGCCCGCACCGCGTTCGATTGCATCGAGGATACGAACAGCTGCGCTGGCTGCGCCAAAGCCATTATCGATGTTGACCACGGTGATCCCTTGAGCACAGCTGGCGAGCGCACTGTGGAGTGCCGTGGACCCGCCTTTGGCTACGCCGTAACCGACCGAGGTGGGCACCGCGATCAGCGGCGTGCGAACCAAACCACCAAGGACCGATACAAGAGCTGCATCCATGCCGGCAACGGCTATCACGATCGTCGCGGTGTGGATGTCGGGAAGCCGGTTTTCGAGGCGCCAAAGTCCAGCAACGCCTACGTCGACAATGAGGTCGGTGGCGATACCGAGGAAGGCGAGCGTCGCCACCGCTTCTGCCGCCACCTGCTGATCCGAGGTCCCGGCGGCAACGACGGCAACGTGGCCTGTGGATCGTGGGGCCAGGCGGCCGTGCATCGTGGCTGTTTGAGAGACCGGATCATGATCGAGCAAAGACTGCGCCGTTGGTGGCAGCGACCCATGCAATGGTGTCGACATTCGGGTGAAGAGAACGGGATTGCCCGCTTTGGTCAGATCGCCGACGATTTGCTCGAGCTGATCAACGGTCTTGCTATCGCACAGCACCGCTTCTGGCATGCCGATGCGTGCGAGCCTGTTGTGGTCGTGCACATGCATCAGTTCACCGTAAGGAAGGAGCGGCCAGATTTGTAGGCGCGTGGGTCCAGGACTGGATCGGCCAGATCAGGCGCCGCCACGTGCATAACCCGGCCGACCTCGGCGAGCACCGCAGCAGTGACCAGGCCCCGGTCGGCTGCTTGGACTTCGACCAAGACTCGCTCTTCTCGAATTCTGCAGCGGACAACAGCGACTCCCGTAAGTTCGGTTACGGCTGCTTCGCCGAGTTCCACCGCTCGGAGTCGATCTGCGCTGACGCGCGTCCCGGTATAGAGCCGGCTGGCAAGACACGGCGACGACGGCAGCTCAGCAGCATCTACGCCAAGGTGGCGGGCAATCCCCCGCACATCATCTTTGGCTAAGCCCGCTTCGAGATAGGGATGACGCACCGCGAACTCTTCGGCTGCCTTCAGGCCGGGGCGGTACTCCCCCAGGTCATCGGTATTTGCGCCACTGAGCACCACCGGCCCGCCGTCGGCTGCCCAGGTCACCAATTCGGCAATCGCATCGTAGAGGTGGTGCTTGCACCAGTAACAGCGGTCCACCGGGTTCGACAGGTACCGCTCGTCATCGAATTCGCTGGATCGGATCAGCTCAAGCTGCCAGCCTTGAGACTGTGCGTAACGAACTACTCGGGCCGTGGCTTGGGCCGGGACCGCCGGGGTGACGGTGTGGGCAATAGTCGTCGTCGCTGGCGATTCACGATGTGCGACAGTGGCCAGCAACAACGAATCGACGCCACCGCTGCAGGCAATGACCCTGGGCGAGATGCCGGCAAGCACTTCGGCTAAACGGCTGAGAGCGGGGTGCGGCTCAGTCATCGGAGCCTTCCAAGCGCGTTGACAGAGTCCAGAATCGATGTCATGAACCGCAGACTTTACCTCTTGATTCGCTCCGAGGTTCGATCAAACAGTGGCCCACTCACGATCGTTGCGACATGCTTTGCTCCCGATGCCTGAACATGCACCGTGGTATCGATTCCCGCGTGATCAGGGTCGACGAATGCATGGGCCAGGAACGCACCCACGCTGTACCCATACTCCCCGCCGGTAACTCGGCCGACGACTCGGTCATCGACCATCACCGGCTCCCACCCGTAGACGACCGAACTCGGATCGCTGAACTGCAGCGTGACGAGCTTCTGTTTGACTGGCGCGTCGAGGGCCGCTTGTTTGCCATAGAAGTCTTTGGACATGTCCATTGCCCAGCTCATCCCGCTTTCCGCAGGCGTGTACTCGGGCGACAGGTCCGAACCAAAGAGCCGGTACCCCTTCTCGATCCGGCTCGACATGGTTGCCTGGAGTCCAACCGCAGGCATGTCAAAAGCACGACCGGCGGCCCACAACGTGTCCCATACGTGCAGCGCAAAGGATGGCGGCACGTAAAGCTCCCAGCCCAGTTCGCCGACATAAGAAATCCGGATTGCCCGGATGGTCGCCATTCCCACATCAATGCGCTTGGCGCTGTACCAGGGGAACCCATGGTTGCTCACGTCGCTAGTCGACACAGCTTCGAGCACCTCTCTGCTGTTTGGACCCCAGAGCCCAATCGTTAGGTACTCCTCACTGCAGTCGCGGTACACGACCGAGCCGTCGGTCGGGGCCAGCGCTCGGTACGACGCGATCTCGGCCGGCATGTTGGCCTTGCCCGTAAGCATCCACCAAGTTTGGTCATCGATCCGGGTCACGGTCAGGTCGCGCCTGACTCCGCCCGAGGGCGCGAGCGCGAGCGTGTAGGCAACGCCCCCAACCGGCAGGTCGATGTCGGCGGTGCAGATGTACTGAAGATGATCGAGTGCTCCTGGGCCACTCACTTCGATGGGGCCAATGGCGGCAGACCAATCGACCATGCCAACGTTGCTGCGCATCTCAAGATGTTCCGCGCCCATGATTGGTGACCAGCCAATGGCGTCGTACCCCGTGCGTTCGGGAATGGCATCGCCATATTTGGCCACGAGCGACTCGTTGGCTGCGTAGAACAGCGGTGTCTCTTGAGATGCCAAGGGGACCAGTTCGGCACCAAGCGCTTCGAGCCGGTGGTGATAGGGAGCGTGACGGAGTCCCCGCACCGACGAAGCCACGGCGCTCGGGTGCAGATCATCGAACCCGATCTCATAGAAGTACTTGGACTGGCGGGTGAGGAACTCTCGGTTCGTCTGGTGTGGATGGAAGCGGTTGATATCGGCCGGGGTGATGTCCATGCCCGGGTCGCCCGTGGTCATCCATCGGGCCATCACGGCACCAACTTCGCTGGCGAACGACAACCAGGCGCCAATCGCGGACCATAGTCCGCCCACGTTGGTCTCGCCCATGATCGGGTGATCGTCGACCGTGAACGAGAACATGCCATTGAAGCCGTGCGCCACACGCGACTCTTGTAGCGGCGGCATGTGATGCTGCATCTGCTTCCACGCGTCGGTGAAGTCATCGGGCGTGAACGGCAACATCGCTGTCTTTGGCAGCGCGTTGGGGTCCACTAAGCGGGCATCGTGGGCATAGCTGCCGATGCCCAGGTGATCGCCATGCTGGCGAAAGTAGATCTGGAGATCATCGAACGTCGTGATCGGGATGGCGACTTCGACCTCAGCAATGTGAGCGATCGCTGGCACTGGATCGGTAAAAATGTATTGGTGTTCACCGGGGAACAGCGGCATGGCGGTGCCGGTCTTCTCCGCCAGTAGCGGGGCCCAGATGTTGGTGCACACGATCGCCTGATTGCAGGTAATACGACCTGGCTCACCGTTGGTCACTACTGCAACGATGCGGCCGTTGTCGACCTCGATGTCGGTGACCTCGGTGTCGGCGTACCACAACGACCGGCCAGTGGCCTCGGCGACCTGCCGCATCGACGTTGCCAACAGGCTGGTCTTAACCACGCCAGACGACGGGTTAAAGACTCCACCCGCGATCGTCGAGGCGTCAACCATGGGGAGTCGTTCGGAGACCTCGGCAGCGGTCAGCATGTGCGCTTCGATGCCGTGGCTCATGCCCATCTCAACGAGGCGCCGGTGACTTCCCAGTCGTTCCTGGGTGTTGGCAACCTGGATGAACCCAGTGCGGAAGAACTGTTCTTGCCCCGGGATGGCAAGGGGCAGACGGTCATAGACCTGGCGACTTGCATAACCCAGCGTGGTAAAGAAGTGAGACGCCGTCAACGTGCGCAGTCCACCTGGCGCATGCGAGGTGGAACCGTCGTTGTGATCTAGGTCGCCCTTGTCGACGACGACGACGCCTTCGACACCCATTTGGGTCAAGTGGTAGGCAACACTGGAGCCGATAATTCCTGCCCCAATTACAACAATATTTGCCTCAGTCACCATTGGTTGGCCTCCAGATCGCTACGGACAGGATTGTAGTGAGCACTCAAGTCTGGTCAGTGACAAGACCACGGCGAGCACCAGCACAGCACCGATCCGCGGCGGCCGCTGCACAGCACCGCCACCTAACAAACCCGTTCGCTCAAAGACCCACGATGGAAGTGGCGGCCTGACTCGGATTCAGGCCGCCACTGATCGTTGCGATGCTCGAGCAATCGCTGTTCCAACTATGACGCGACTGGGTTGGCGTGTCGATCTCAACCAACAAGGACCCCACTATTGGGGCCGGTCGACCAAACCCGACGATGCAAAGAGTGCCAAACTCGGGAAGCATTCTCCTACCGGTCGGGTTTCGGAATAGTCGACACACAGGACTACGGTCATCGGTCGAAGAGTTCCACGACATACCTACAGGAGGTTCACCGTGGCTTATAGAGGAAAACGAGCGTGAGAACGCTTTTGCAGTTCGCCAGTTGGCGGATATCACTAACGATGCTGGTAGCGCTCGCAGTCATTGCGACCGCTTGCAATGAAGACCCTACGGTCAGTTCCGACAGTGTCGCCGCTGAATCCAGCGAGTCAGCAGTGTTGCGAATAGGGGCCATACCCGACCAAGAGCCCGAACGCCTCCAACGCACCTACGGCCTACTGGCCGACTATCTCGAGGCAGAGCTCGATGTGATCGTCGAATACGTTCCGGTCACCGATTACCAAGGAGCCGTGACCGCATTCCAGGTCGGCGATCTTGATGCCGTCTGGTTCGGCGGACTCACCGGCGTGCAAGCCCGTCTCGAAGTGAACGGAGCGCTCGCCCTCGCCCAGCGCGATATCGATGCCGAATTCACATCGGTCTTCATCGCCAATACGGCCACGGGGCTCGGGCCGTTGACCTCGGTCAGTGACCTCGCTCAGATCGAGGGACGCTCATTTACCTTTGGTTCTGAATCGTCGACCTCAGGCCGTTTGATGCCACAGTCATTCCTAAACGAAGCCGGACTCTCGATCGACGAGAGCTTCGCCGGAGCCCCCGGCTTTTCGGGTTCCCATGATGCCACGATCGAACTAGTCGGCGCGGGCACGTTCGAAGTAGGCGCATTGAACTCGCAGGTCTGGGACGCTCGGCTCGCCGAAGGCGTCGTAGATCAAGACCAAGTTGTCGAAATATTCCGCACCCCGACTTACTTCGACTACCACTGGGTGTCGCAGCCTTCGGCGGCACTCGACGACCGTCTGGGCTCCGGTTTCACCAATGAGCTGGCAACGGCGCTTACTTCGCTTGATGCAACGAACAAGGACCATGCTGCCATTCTTGAGCTGTTCGGCGCAGACTCGTTCATTGTCACGAACAACGCCAACTACGCCGCAATCGAGGCCGTAGGTCGCGAGGTCGGTCTGATTAGGGAATGACCCCGCCGCTGGCAGTTGAGCTCCGCGAGGTTTCCGTTCAATTCGGCTCGATCACGGCGTTGAACGCGGTATCGATACAGGTGCCAGCGGGTCAAAAGGTTGCACTGGTCGGGTCGAGTGGTGCGGGCAAATCTTCTCTACTTCGCGCCGTTGCGGGGCAGGTCGAGATCTCCGCTGGGAGCGTCCACGCGCTCGGCGAGCAAATCGCCGAGCTCCGGCCCCGCACCGCTCGAGCGGTCCGAGCGCGGATCGGCTTGATCGCTCAGAGCCTCGACCTAGCGCTGCCACTTCGGGTGATACACAACGTAAACGCCGGCCAGCTCGGCTGCTGGTCCTCGTTTGGGGCGTTTCGATCACTGGTGCGTCCGGCCACCGGACCCGCCGAGCAAGTCTTAGAACAAGTTGGCCTCAAGGACCGACTATGGGCGCGTACCGACGAGCTATCGGGCGGCGAGCGTCAACGTGTCGCAATTGCTCGGGTTCTCCTGCAGGTTCCCGAACTGATCTTGGCCGACGAACCAACTGCGTCGGTCGACCCGAAGCTGGCCGATGACATGATGGCGTTGCTGTGCAGGGGAGATCACGCACTTCTGGTCAGCGCCCACAACCCTCAGCTCGCTCGACGACATGTCGATCGGCTCCTCGCCATACGCAATGGCACGGTGGTGTTCGACGTAGCAGCTAGCGATATCGACGACGGCGATCTGCTTGGCTTCTACGACCAATGATGGTCTGCCTCCTCAGCCGTCCGTTCCTCTGGTGACCGCCACGAGCTCACAAGCCGCTCAGCTCGGTTGGACATCTCGTAGACGCCTCGCCGTGGCGACCACGGCGGCGCTGATCTGGGGCTTCACACGCGCGGGAGTCGACAACCAGATCCTCAACGTTGGGGGTTGGTCAAGCTTCAGTCGATTCTGGCGCGCCCTAGTCAACCCGGAGCTGGCAGGCGACTTCCTCCGGTTGACGTGGGATGCAACGGTCACGACGCTCTCCTTCGCAGTGCTTGGATCGGTCCTATCTCTCTTGCTCGGAGCTATCGGCGCCGTAGGGCTGTCGGAGCTCTTTGCTGGCCGAGGAATGCTGTGGCGTTCGGTGAGAGCGCTACTGGTCATACCCCGCGCGATACACGAGATTCTGTGGGCATTACTCCTTGTGCAAGTGCTTGGCTTCGATCCTTTGGTAGCGGTGTTGGCGATCGCCATCCCCTTTGGGGCGGTAACCGCAAAGGTGTTTGCAGAGACGTTCGATGAGGCAGACCGCGCTCCCTTCCTGGCATTGCGAGCTTCCGGGGCCAACCGAGTACAAGCATTTGCTTATGGCGTCTTACCGAGTGTGCGCGGCGACCTTGTTTCGTACGCGTTCTACCGCTTCGAGTGTGCAATCCGATCCGCGGCCGTGCTCGGAGTCATCGGTGTTGGTGGATTGGGGTTTCAGCTGGACTTGAGCTTCGAAACCCTGCGTTACGGCGAGATCTGGACACTCATCGCGGCACTCATGCTTCTGAGCGGTGGAGCCGAAGCCATGTCGACCCGAGTTCGCAGCTCGCGATCTCGACTCGCCACGAAAGCCACTATTGGGTTGCTGCTCGTGCTGATTCCACTGTCGGTGAACTGGAGCGGAATAGACCCGCGGTCGCTCTGGTCCGCACGGACGGTCTCACTTGCTCGATCATTTGGAAACCGCATTTTCCCGCCCCGACTTGGACCTGATGGCTGGGGCGAACTGGTTTCAGCTTCCATCGACACCATTGCCATGTCCGTGCTGGCCACCGCTTTGGCCGCGACCATGGGCCTCGCTTTAGCACTCTTGAGCCGCGGGTCCGGCAGCTCTCTGCGATCGTTTCTGATCCGGCTGTGCCTGCTGCTAACTCGGGCCGTTCCAGCTCCGATCTGGGCGTTCCTCTTTGTGCTGATCCTGTTCCCCGGTATCTGGCCAGGCGTTGTTGGACTCGCCGTTTACAACATTGGCGTTCTCGGAAGGCTGTTTGCTGAAACCATCGACGAAGCCGATGATCGACCAACTGCGGCGCTTGCCGCTATTGGGGCAACGCCTACGCAGCGATTCTTCTACGGTCTACTACCCACGACCGCCCCCCGACTCCTTGCTCTTGCCTTGTATCGATGGGAAGTCATCGTTCGAGAGACGGTGGTTGTTGGCGTCGTCGGCGCTGGCGGTCTTGGACAGCTCATCAACGAGCACCTTGCGGCTCGTGACTTTGCCGCGGTTCTTGGCGCCCTTGGTGCAATGGTCGTCATTGCGCTCTGTCTCGACGCCCTCAGCGCCACCGCTCGCACC
>Ga0209828_1001788_pt1 | contig 18821 bp, 15 predicted proteins | sample MaitaG_FD_187429 | JGI IMG/M metagenome (GOLD analysis project Ga0209828, IMG submission 187429) | Marine algal microbial communities from Maine, USA - Maine_Asex2 metaG (SPAdes) (version 2) | ecosystem: Host-associated > Algae > Red algae > Unclassified | place: Maine, USA | collected 2015-01-05 | reverse complement strand
ACCGTTAGGAACCTGCCGAACTCCATAAAAGAATGTAGCCGTGCCCGCTGTTCCAGGCGTGTAGGTAATCTCACTACCACTGGTGCGAACACCATTATATTCAAAACCATTACTAATCTCAGTGCTGTCTCCACTAGTAGTACTAGTACTACTAGGAGGGTTTACTTCTTCGATAAAAAGCCAATGACCGGGATCAGCGGCATCATTTTCCATTGGGGTAAACGTGAAGCTTTGGCCACTCGTTATTGTATAGCTATCAACAGTCGCTGTTGGCGCAGCAAACGCCTGAGGCGCCAATAGCACAGAAGAGCTTAATATAAGAGGTACCGCTAGTGACGGTATACGTTTTTTTGTAATTGGGGGCATAGTATTATTATCCATAAGTTTACAAATTTTGAGATTATGCATCTCAGCATCTGTTTTTATCCTGACGATCCTTTGTCTAGATCACGACTGCCAGTTCTAATTCACCAGCAGAAACATTATCCCAATTCTATTTAATCAACCGCGCTCCACTTATCTGATTTTTCAATCCATATCGCCATCTTATCGACTCAGCACTACCGCTTATTTAACTTGATTATTATTTATCACAAACACAAACGATGACTTTGGCTGAATGCTGTCGTCCGGCCGTATCTTGCATGGTGTACCAAAAGCTATCTTTACCAACGAAGTCCTGGGGTGTCTTATAGACAACCATGCCATTTCGCACAGAGATCCGGGCTCCTCCTGCTGAACGCGAATTGATATCAACCACTCGGAGCTTATGTCCGTTATCATTTGACAGAACGTTAATCCGAAGCTTATTGGTTCGTCGAGAAACTCGTATTTGATCAGCATTCGCTTGGGGATATCGAGATAGCGACACAGCTGACTTACCTCGACGCCGATTTCTTCCCGCTATTGGTTTTGCTTCCTGTAACCGGTCACTAGTCTCGATTACTCTCTCACCATCAAAGGTACCCGCACTGCTATTGGCAATCGATACAAGACTTAAACATAATCCGAAAGCGGCAAGTGCAGAAATCATCCTAGTTTTTTTATATTTTTGAATCTTCATCATTAATTCCTTTTAGGCTAATAACCTTTCGTCAAGAAGGTGATTACTTCGCAACAAAGGTCTTCAATAATCCACGATCATCCTAATCATTGGATCTACACTAGTTCGACACCACCATACGATAGTTCACCCCCTTCCTTTACAGCCTTTAATCGCAAATAAACAACCACTAGCAACCGAATTGGCAAAGAATTACGCGCAGCAAAGTTCATTAACTTAATACCTGTCGGTTTTTGCATGAAAACTTGATATTCTCCACTGTCTATAAAAAGTTCATTTAGGTAATCGACGGTGACAGAAACAACAACCGACTATAAAGCAACGCTTAACCTGCCCAGCACTAACTTTCCAATGCGTGGGAATATGGCAAAGCGTGAGCCAGACATGTTGCAGAAGTGGGAAACGGACAATCTCTATCAAGCAATGCGTGATCACGCAGCTGATAGGCCTAAGTATGTGCTGCATGATGGCCCTCCTTATGCCAATGGTGATTTACACATTGGTCACGCCGTCAATAAAGTCCTGAAAGACATGATTACCAAGAGCAAGAACTTGGCAGGCTTTGATGCCGCTTATGTTCCGGGCTGGGATTGCCATGGCTTGCCTATCGAACAAAAAGTAGAACAGAAGGTTGGCAAAGTTGGCGTTAAAGTTGATGCTAAGAAATTTAGACAGCTATGTAGGGAGTTTGCTACGGGCCAGATCGACGCCCAGCGATTAGACTTCAAACGCATGGGCGTGTTAGGTGACTGGGATAACCCCTACCTGACCATGAACTTTCATACTGAAGCCAATATCGTTCGGTCACTGGCAAAAATTATTAAACAAGGTCACCTGATGAAGGGTAAAAAACCCGTCAACTGGTGTCTTGACTGCGGCTCTTCTTTGGCGGAAGCCGAAGTTGACTATGAAGATAAAACATCTCCAACCGTGGACGTAAAATACCAAGTATTAGATGTTGCGGCTGTGGCAGCAAAGTTTGGCGTAGAGAACCTCGATGCCATTGCTTTTGTTATCTGGACAACCACACCGTGGACACTACCCGCCAGTATGGCAGTTACGCTCAATGCAGACTTTACCTATAACTTAGTTAAAACAGATCGTGGACATATCGTCTTAGAGTCAACGCTACAAGAAAGTGCATTGAAACGCTACGAACTGGAAGAGTTTGAAGTGCTTGGCAGCTGCCTAGGCAGCGAACTTGAACATACTCAATTACAACACCCATTCTGCGGTCGCACCCTGCCTGTCATTTTGGGAGACCACGTTACAACAGAAGGCGGAACTGGCGCAGTACATACCGCACCAGCTCACGGAACGGATGACTATGTCATTGGCCAACAATACGGATTAGAAGTTTATAACCCGGTGGGCAATGATGGCGTTTTTATTGAAGGCACTCCATTCGTTGCGGGACTTGATGTTTATCAGGCTAACAAAGCACTAATCGCTCTGCTTGAAGAAAATGGCCAGTTAATAAAGACAGAAAAAATTCGTCATAGCTACCCACATTGCTGGCGTCATAAAACTCCGATCATTTTCCGTGCCACGCCACAGTGGTTTATCAGTATGGAAAAAGAAGGTTTGCGCGAGAATACACTCAAAGCCATTAAAGATGTGCAGTGGATTCCGGGGTGGGGAGTCGATCGTATCTACAAGATGATCGAAACGCGCCCAGACTGGTGTATCTCACGTCAGCGCTATTGGGGCGTGCCTATCTCGTTGTTCGTACATAAAGATACGCAAGAGCTTCACCCTGACACCGTCGCCATTATGGAAAAAGTGGCTGTGGGCATGGAGAAAGAAGGTATCGAGTACTGGCACAGTGTTGATGCCAAAGAATTGATCGGCGATGACGCTGAGCAATACGAAAAAGCCATGGATACGCTAGACGTTTGGTTTGACTCAGGTACCACACATGAGTCTGTACTAAGAACGCGTGACGAGCTGCACTTTCAGGCGGATATGTACCTAGAGGGATCGGATCAGCATCGCGGCTGGTTCCAATCTTCATTGCTAACTTCAATGGCAATGAACGGTGTGCCGCCTTACAAAAATGTCTTAACGCACGGATTCACTGTCGACGCTAAAGGCAAGAAAATGTCTAAGTCGATCGGCAATACGATTGCACCACAAAGTGTAATCAATAAGCTTGGCGCAGACATCTTACGTCTCTGGGTTTCTTCGTCTGACTACAGCCGAGAAATCACGGTATCTCAAGAGATCATCAATCGCACCGCAGATGCTTACCGCAGAATCCGCAATACCTCGCGCTATCTACTATCAAACCTAAGCGACTTCAACCCAGAAACAGACCTGTTAAAACCGTCTGAAATGCTGGCGTTAGATCGTTGGGCTGTTAATAAAACCAGTCAGGTGCAAGCACGCATTGTCGATGCTTATGAAAAAATGCAGTTCCACTTGGTTTACCAAGAAATGCTGCACTTCTGCTCTATTGAAATGGGTAGTTTATTTTTGGATATTACCAAAGATAGACAATATACTATGCAGGCAGACTCGACTGCACGTCGCTCAGCACAGTCCGCGGCATACCTTATACTGCACGCACTTGTGCGTTGGATGACACCTATTTTGACGTTTACTGCGGAGGAGCTTTGGCAGGAAATTCCAAAATCATCCGCTGACAAGCAACTTCCTTACGCACAATTTAGCGAATGGTCTGATCAGTTATTCACTCATAATGACTCAGATCAATTTAGTGACGAGGAGTGGTCAACAGTATTTACGATACGAGATGCGGTTAGCAAGCAGTTGGAAATACTGCGTGGCGACAAAAAGATCGGCTCTTCATTGGATGCCAGTGTAAAAGTTTATTGCTCTGGCGACACTCACAAAATACTCAGCAAATTAGGCTCTGAGCTACGCTTTGTGATGATCACATCTGGCGCTGAAATTCTCACTGCTGATGAGGCCCCAGAAGGTGCCGTTGCTTTAAGTGATCTCAATGATGTTTGGATAGCCGCTGATGCGTCAGTTGATGATAAATGCACGCGCTGCTGGCATCACCAGCCGGATATTGGTAGCCACGCGGAACATCCAGAACTATGCGGTAGATGTGTGGAAAATGTGATTGGCTCAGGCGAGGCACGACAGTATGCTTAAATGGGTTTGGGTCTCAATTGTTATCGTTATAGTCGATCAATTAAGCAAGTGGATGGCGGTTGCTAACCTTGAAGAGAGAGTGCCTGAGGCGATTATGCCTCACTTAAATTTTACACTAGCTTATAATTACGGAGCCGCCTTCAGTTTTCTATCAGATCAAGGCGGCTGGCAACGTTGGTTTTTTGTCGCACTGTCTTTTATTGTCAGTGCATATATCGTTTATTGGCTAAGAAAGCTCAGTGAGCAAGAACGCTGGACTGCAATTTCGCTAGCACTTGTACTTGGTGGGGCCTTCGGCAATGGTATAGACAGACTGGTTAGCGGACGCGTCACAGATTTCATTGACCTTTATGTCAATTTTGACTTATTCTTCCTAACTAATGGCCACTTTGCTATATTCAATATTGCGGACATAGCTATTACCATGGGAGCAGTACTACTAGTTGTTATTAGCCTAATGTCCCCAGAAGAATCGGAAACAGTAAAAACCTAAGTAGAGGGTGTTGCTTTACCGATTTTACCCGCATCGATTGTAGAGAATGAGTAAGTGCAATCATTCTTTACTAATGCAAGCTGAGAAGGGGTACGGGGAAATTTTCTGCAATTAGGCGGGCGATATTTATATATCGAGCAACGGAACAATCCTTCATCATCCGTTGTCAGAAACGTGCATCGAACGGGCAATTTGCAACATGCACCACAACCATTACAGGATCCTGTGCGATTTTTTTGCACAGGTAAAATCGATGTTATGGTTCGTATTAACTTTGAAGACATATATAAAAACTTTCGTTTAAGAACAATAATCAGAAAAACTTAAGCCGGAGTAAATCAACGACGCAGTATAATCTGCAAATGGGGTCTAGTCACTATTACTGACATAAAGTTAGGGGATACTACGCTGGGGAGAAATTATGATTTTTTTAAAAAAATCCAAGATCGCTGACAATGAAATCACTGATCACGAAATATATAAAAAACGCCGCCAGTTTATGAAAAATGCGGCAGGTCTAGGCATCATTGCGACAACAGGCGTTGCAATAAAACCACTCTTTAGTCAATCTGATAAGCAATCTCTATCAACAGACGAAACAAGAACAGACTACAAAGACATCACGAATTACTGCAATTATTACGAATTTGGAACAGCAAAAACGGACCCTGCAAAAAATGCCCATACGCTGGTAACCTCACCTTGGACTATTGATGTCGACGGTGAATGCGATAAGCCGGGCACCTATAATCTTGAAGACTTATTAAAGCCGGTCTCGATTGAAGAGCGAATTTATAGATTCCGCTGCGTCGAGGGCTGGTCTATGGTTATTCCTTGGATGGGTTTTCCACTGGCAGACCTTATTAAGCGCATGCAGCCAAACTCTAAAGCTAAATACGTACAATTCCAGACCTTATATGACCCTGAGAATATGCCGGGACAACGCGATAATGTTCTAGAGTGGCCTTATGTAGAAGGCTTGAGGATGGATGAAGCAATGCACCCTCTGACGATGATAGCGACAGGCATTTATGGCAAGGATCTGCTCAATCAAAACGGTGCGCCTCTGAGACTAGTTGTGCCATGGAAATACGGATTTAAAAGCATAAAAAGCATCGCTAATATTAGCTTTACCGAAACACAGCCCTATAATTCTTGGCAGCAATCCAGCCCAACAGAATATGGATTTTATTCCAATGTAAACCCAAACGTCCCTCACCCTCGGTGGAGCCAAAGCAAAGAAAGACGCATCGGTGAATTCACGAAACGAAAAACCCAAATGTTCAATGGCTATGAAACTGAAGTGGCTGATTTATACAAAGGCATGGATTTAAAACGGTATTTTTAAGGGTCGCTGTGCAAATTAATCCTAAATTTTTCAATAAAGTCTTTAAACCCTTAATATTCTTCTTATTAGCACTTCCATTCCTACTCTTACTATCAGGACTGTATTTTAATTCGCTTGGAGCCAATCCAATTGAATATGTCCTACGCAGTCTGGGTGAATGGGCACTGATAATCTTGCTGCTGGCACTGATAATTTCGCCATTAAGGCACGCACTACAATGGATTCAGGTTTTACAACTAAGACGCATGGTAGGTTTATTTTCTTTTTTTTATGCCACGCTACATCTGTTGTGTTACCTAGGATTTGAACAAGCCTTCGACATTCAGTCGGTCATTAATGATATCTGGGAACGGCCTTTTATAGCCGTTGGTGTAGCAGCGTTTATTACCTTGTTGCCACTTGCAATCACTTCAACGCGCACAAAAATGCGACAACTGGGCACCCGCTGGAAGCTATTACATCAGCTTGTTTATCTTGCAGTCATATTGTGCGTGATACACTTCTGGTGGTTGGTAAAAGCAGATATTAGCGAACCCATTATATACGCTGCCCTCACTACGGTTGTTTTACTAGAGAGAGTCTGGCGCTGGTCAAAAATTAAAAACAAACCCAGGCCATAATTAACCGCTTATACCGACTTTAAAATAATAATAACTATAAATCGGCAGCTACTAATGAATAATAAGGCCCTAATCAGCTTATCCTTTCTCGTATTGTTTGGCGTGTCAGCCTGCAGCACATCAAGCCAGAAACCCAAGCAAGTCACCAAGAAAAACGCACAAGCACTTAGTGGCATGAATTCATCGTCGATGCGACCCCAAACTAATGGCAACTCTGCTTACGGCCAACAGCCTGTCACTGGACACAATGAGCAAAAGCGCTTAGCCTATAACTATGCTTGGCAGAAACAACAGCAACTCAACAAGAAAAATAGTGGTTCATCGCAAACTGGTGTACAGGCTAGACATCGTTGGCAGCAACAGCAACAACGTCTGTTAAATCAAGAGCGTGGTCGTTTGGCCCAGCAAACAAAAGCACAACGCTCTCGCCAGCAACAGGCACAACATCGCAGAAACCAACATAATCAACAGTTTGCTCAACAGCAAAAACAACTTGCCAAAGAGTATGCTGCACAGCAAATGCGCGGACAAGTAGCTAAGCGACAAGCAGCACAGCAGTCACATGGCCGAGCCCAACAATATGCAGCACAGCAGATGCGCAGGCAGGCTCAACAGAGAAACATGCAACAGTCACGTCAGCAAGCGGCTAAACAGTATGCAGCACAGCAAATGCGCATGCAGTCCCAGCCCCAGTCCCATCAATATGTGGCACAACAAAACAGACAGCGAGCCCAGCAATTAGCATCAAGACAGCAAAATCAACAGGCTCAATACTTAGCAATGCTACAACCGCGCGTCAATACACCACCAAGAAGAACACCACAAAACAGTGGTATCGCCGGGCTTTCCCCAAGCGAAATGAGAACCATTGGCGATAAAATTTTCCGTAATGAAAGTGGCGGCGACATTGATAAATTAGTGCATTGGAATGTCGGTGAAAACTTTGCATCAATGGGAATTGGTCACTTTACATGGTATCCAGCAGGCCGTCGCAATCGCTATGGAAATACCTTCCCGGGATTGTTGGACCATTTAAAATCTAACGGTGTACAACTACCTGTTTGGGTACAAAAAGCACGATACTCTGGCGCGCCTTGGAGAACTAAGGGCGAGTTAAAATCTGCAAAAAGATCGCGCAAAGTACAGGAGTTTCAAAACTTGCTATATCAAACACGACATTTGCAAGCGAGCTATATTTTCGAACGAGCCAAGCGAGCCATGCCGCGCTTGGTAAAGACTACGCCGCCTCACTTAAGAGCTCATGTCGCACAAAATCTGAACGCGGTAGCAAACACTCGTGGCGGATGGTACGCATTAATTGATTACGTGAACTTTAAAGGTGAAGGCCTAAGCCGTAAAGGCGGGTACAAAGGCCAAAACTGGGGGTTACTGCAAGTTCTAGAAAACATGCGCCCAAGTCAGCCTGGTCAAATGGCCCTCAACAACTTTGCAGATTCGGCGATTCAAACGCTAGAACGTCGTGTTAGAAACTCCAACCCTAGCCGAGGCGAATCACGCTGGATGCGTGGCTGGACAATTCGTTGCAACACCTACCGACAACCTTTTGTCATCTAGGTTAGCTTAAGAAAGCCTGAGTTCGCCACTTATGAACTCAGGCGCTTCATCATAATAGTAAACTGTAAAACAAGATCCGGATAATTTTTAAGAACCGTATCTTTAACCCAAGAAAAATCTGCTTCATTATCTGTCTGAGATTCCATCCGCAATAACTCCTCACCAGCCCGCTTTTGGGCGTCCATTCCCAAGCAAGCAATCACTTTGACTAGATATTCCAAGCTATCTGCAAAAGCAACCTTGGAACTCGCTTTAAATGCTTTACTCCATTCTTTCTCGCCCAAGTAATAAAAGAAAATGGGCACGTAATAGTACCCCGGCGGAGTTTCGTTATATTTACAGAGCTTCGATATTATGCGGAAGCCTTCTTCTTTTCTTCCCATAAAAAACAGTAAGCCACCATAAATGAAGTCCCACATACTATTGTAAGGGTTTAATTTACGCGCACTATTCAAATATATTTCAGCGTCATCATGTTGATTCAAAGCAAAATAATAAAACCCAATCAATACGGCAATACCTGCATCATGCGGTGCATGCTTACCTATCAGTAAGCAGTGTTCCAGCCTGTCTTCAAGACTGGCTTCTAGTAAATTGTAGTTCAAAAAATAATCAAAGAAGCCAATCGATAAATAGCTGCCTTGGGCATTATAATCATCCGGGTATTTTTTTAGCCTGATTTCTAAAAAATCAAGAAACTTCACACAAGCAGCCCTGCTGGGATTATTACAGAGATTGATGAACTGAACGGCAGCCATGTTCTGATCTTCAACGTACTCTAATCCCATTTCGAGATAAGACTTAGCCCAATGAGATCCCAATACGCCATAAGAGTCGGCAACTAGAGGGCTGATTAACTTATGATAAAACTCACTTAACTCTTCAGTACTATAAGACTGGGACAAGCTGGTTGAATGACTCCAAAGTATCTCTTGAGTCAAACGATGAACCACGATACTACTTACCAGAAAATCACCCTTTCTGTCTTCAACCACTTCCAAACGCATAACATAGTCGTATTGCTCTTCAGCAAGAAAATGGATAGAGCCTCGTTGTGCGACCTCATGCTCTGGATGAAAATTAACAATCAAATTTAAATGGTCAAAATGATTCAGGCGATAGGATAAACCTTGTCGTATTTTGATCATCAGTTGAAGCTCATCGTTATTTGCAACCATTGGGCTTTGGCACAATAGTAGCAAGCTAAAGCCGCAACTTTGCCGATGCTCTACATTCTTTGAAAAAACCAATCGATAAGAACCTTTAGGCAAACTAACTCTGAGAGGTGCTTGCTGTGATTCTGCCTCGTCATAGTACTTTTCAAGCAGCTTTCGCAATCGGGCTGCTTCAATTCGCACAATAGGATCTTTTGCTGAATCAAACGTAGGATTCCTCCCAAGACAATTCAGGGCAATTGACCGCTGCTGAAGTGCTTCATTATTATTCTTATAGGTATGTTCAACCAAGTAGCTAAACAAGCGCTTCATCTGAGGCTTGGATCGAAAAAAGCGACTCGAGAGAATCGATGACTCGATCACTGAAATTATCTCGTCATTCATTAATGTGCTGCCAAGTCTTCATTTACCATTTCTAGTAACCGCTTATTTCCATTGTCCTCTGACCATTCAACTGACAGCTGCATATGCTTTATACACTGCCTGACAGCACTATGAGTGTTTTGCTGCTTGATCAGGGTTTTCCATTCTTTAGCCTTGATTGCGTCACCTTTCAAGACATAATTTAAATAAGCGATTACAGGAAATAGTTTGGGGTAATAAGAAAAGTAATCACAGTGTGTTTTTAACTCCTGAAAACCCTCTGTACATCCCGATACAAGACACCTTAAGACCTGAGAGTGGAAGAAATATGAAAAATACTGCACACCGCTGAGCTTTTGAGCAAGGAAAGTAGATGTAATAGTAAAATCACACTCTTTTTGAAATAGGCTTAAAAAGGCATGCAAAATATGCAGCTTTTCTGACGCGGGCGAAAATCGTAGCGCCTCTCGAACATGAACTAGGCCGTTTTCCACCGGTTCAGCAATCACATCGAAACCATGAATAACCATACGGTAATAAATATCGGCAAGCGCAGTATTAATTATTTTATCGCCGGGGTGATACTCAAGGGCATGCTTTACAGCAAAAAATGCCAACTTAGCATTGCTTTCATTTTCATCAAATAAGTACCGCTGGTATTGAACCAAAGCAGCGACTTTTGAAGCACCTACATTTTGATAGTTCTCTCTCTTATTACTCCATTCACGCCATAACAAGCCAATTTCATGATCAAAAAACTCTGAAACTAACACACTCAATAACTTATCAATGTGATGAGTCTGGTAATCGGCAATAAGATTTTTCTGGTTGCAGAATAGCTTCTCCTGTGAATCTGCAGCGCAAACCGTCGATGACAACGAGAAGCCAGAGTCTTCAGAGGCAAGCGAAACGCGCATAATAAAATCAATTGAATCAGCAACTTTTCCATCTTCACTTGGGATAGCAACCAACAAACGAACCGCTTGTTGTCGACCCAAAGCAATCGTAATACCAATTCGTATTTGATGCCTCAGCAAATATAACTCTTGGGTATCTGTTCCCTCTGTTGTGAATTGCAGTAAAACAGAAAGTCGCTCAGGGTTAGCTGGCGAAGGAATAAGCTCAGGTAAATACTTCGATTTATCCGCAGCGCTCTCAGCGACTACCTTTGGCCGGTACTGTCCAAGAGGAATACTTATTTTATAGGGGCGTGCTAATTCTTCTTCATAAAATCGATTAAGTAGCTTTCTTAATCGGCCTATTTCTATACGAACAACTGGGTTTTCAGCGGGGTCAAAATCTGCACTTCGCCCTAAACATTCTCTGGCAATTACTCGTTGATCATAGGCCGACTCTGACGACGAATTGGAATGATGCACCAGGTAACCCAGTAGGCGTTTCATCTGGAGCTTATTCTCAAACAAATAGGAAGCTAATAGATACTCTAATTCCTTGGACAATTCATAATTATTTATGGCCATCCTCCCCCCATGAAGTCATACGTCTTTATTCGAAATAATAAATGCTGCTTTTTCAAAAAGCTAAAAGCACACTGTTTTCTATTTGGTTATGGCTCATCAAAACTGATGGGGAATTATGGCCATATTACTAGTAAAATCAATCGCTAACTTACTCCCAGCTGAACATAGCTGTATAAATAAGACCTTACACAGCCTCATTTACAGAATTAAGCCGTTGTTCGGGGGCACCTTATGCGATATTTTATCGCAGATTAGAGCACGAACTGGCTGAATCAGGTCGCGCTCTATTTTCTAATATTTTGCATAAACTGTCTTGTCTAAATTGTTTGACTAACACTTTTTATTGACACTTTAGGATCAACTGATGAAATTACCACTAAGAAAACTTGCTACGATAATTTTTATCAGCCTGTTGGGATTAAACACCTACGCCGAAGCAAAATCACCTACCCCCAAACTTGTTATTGCAAAAAAGCCTTATAACGCAGGCAAAGCAAAATCTCATATCGTACAGATATTTTCGAGTGCCAGCGCGACTAAGGCTGAAGGTATGAAAAACACCCTTGAGATGCATGGCTACCCTGCTTTTATTAATATTAAGGCGCAGCAGACACAGTCTTTTTATCAAGTACAAATAGGCCCTTTTCGCTCAAAATATCTAGCTAACAGTGCAAAAACCAGTATCATTAAGCGATATCCAGAATTCATTTTTCTTAATGAAGCAATCTTGAAAATCGCCTATAAAAATCAATGACGAAACTAATTTCATTTAATAAGCCATTTGGCGTACTTTCTCAGTTCACAAGTAACGACGATACTAAAACGCTTGCTGATTATATTGATGCACCTGAGTTTTATCCCGCTGGAAGATTAGATAAAGATAGTGAAGGCTTGTTGCTTCTCACTAATGATGGTCAGCTCCAACACCGCATAGCCAACCCCGCCCAGAAAATGTCAAAGTGTTATTGGGCTCAGGTCGAAGGCGAACCCAGCGAAGCTGCACTTACACAGCTCCGCGAAGGCTTACTATTGAAAGATGGAATGACCCTGCCCGCAAAAGCTAGAGTAATCGATACACCACAACTGCTTTGGGACAGAATACCGCCTGTGCGTGAGCGCAAAACCGTACCAGACCATTGGCTTGAGATAACCATCTCTGAGGGTCGTAATAGACAGGTCAGGCGGATGACTGCTGCGGTGGGACTGCCTACTTTGCGCTTAGTTCGTTATCGCGTAGGTTCCTGGACGATTGATGGTTTAGCTAATGGGGAATTTCGGCAGGAATCTATCTAGTTGCCAACTAATCCGCCTCTCTAAAGCTCAGTTGCATTCACTATCGTCCTTTCCAGACGGGATCACGCTTCTCAGCAAAGGCCTTAAACCCTTCCATACCATCTTCACTACCATAGAGTGTGTCCACCGAAGCAAACTGGCGTTTGGTAATTTTATTCATCGCATCTTGGAACGTCATATTTTCAGCGGCACGCGCCACTTCTTTAATCGATGCAAAGACTAGCGGTGGCCCTGATGCTAGCAAACGCGCAAGCTCCCACGCCCTGTCCATCAACGCCTCTTCATCAGCAAGCACTTCATTCACCAAGCCCCAGCGGTGCGCTTCCTGAACATCCATCCAGCGACCGGTTAGCAACAAATCCATCGCAACATGATAAGGAATGCGTTTTGGCAACTTCACTGTTGCAGCGTCTGCCAAGGTTCCTGCACGAATTTCTGGCAATGCAAAGGTGACATTTTCTGTCGCCAGAATCATATCGGCTGACAGCGCCAACTCAAATCCACCACCCACTGCCATACCGTTTACCGCTGCGATGACGGGCTTGTTAAGATCTCGTAATTCCTGCAAACCGGCAAAGCCACCGACGCCATAATCACCATCAACATCATCACCGCCCGCTGCGGCTTTTAAGTCCCAACCAGCACTGAAAAAGCGCTCACCGGCGGTCCGGACAATGGCAACACGCAGCTCAGAATCGTCTCGAAACGCTTTGAAGGTTTCGCCCATCAGTCGGCTAGTCTCCAAATCAATCGCATTCGCTTTGGGACGGTCGAGCGTGACTTCTAAAATGCCGCCTTCGCGACGGGTTGTGATGACATCAGACATGGTTTTCTCCGGAATTTATTACGATTAATGCGTCGGCAGCGTAGGCACCCTGGCTTTCTGCGCAGACAATCAAGGGGTTAACATCCAGCTCTTGCAGCTGTGCTGCGTGCTGGATTGCGTAGTGTTGTAATTGTAAAATGGTATCGACTGTGGCTTGCATATCGCTAACCGGTCGCCCCCGATAGCCTTGTAACAGTGGCGCTGTTTTTAAGCCTAATAGGCTCTGTTCAATCTCGTCGCGTGTGGTAGGTAGTAACAAAGTGACGCTGTCTTTAAGAATCTCAACGAGGATACCACCTGCACCAATCGTCATCACTAAACCAAACTGCAGATCACGACTTAAACCTACAATGAGTTCCGCTACTGATTCTTGAATCATTGATTCGAGGTACAGCGTTTCACTCAATATTTGTAAGTCATCAAAGGCTGCTGACAGCGCTGCGTCATCGTGTAAATTTAACCGGACAGCATTGGCCTCGGTTTTGTGGGCGATGCCAAGCGCTTTAAGTACAACCGGATAGCCAAAGACTTGTGCCGTTTCAATAGCCACTTGCTTGCTGGTGACTTTCTGACCCTGTGGCACTGAAACTCCATATTCAGAAAGTGCCGATTTAGCATCAGCCTCATCGAGCGTAATCGCAGGTAAATTGGTACTTGTAGCATCACCACTATGAGAACGTTCATTTTGCTGGTCTATTGACTCCTTTAGACCCTGAGCCTCACAAGACAACCCTATTACAGGATCAGCTTCAGGCTGACGCCAAGCCACACCAATATCCGCAGCAACTTCAGCAGCAACGACTACTTCTACCATTCCTGCAATAGCGGCAATCCCTTGCTGCATCATTCTAGCAATCACAGGTTCTGGAATATTTTCACTAATGGTCGAGGTCAAAACAGGCTTGGCACCGCCGTTTTCAGATGATCGTTTAGCTGCTGCTTCAAACGCTAGCAGTGCAATCTCCCAATCATCCGCCTGACACTTATCAGGGTGCGGGAAGTCTAGCAGCAACATAGTCAGATCATTACCCGCCATTAGCATGCCTGCATAAACTTCGGTCATGCGCGCTTGATTGGCCCAGACATAAGTGTGGTAGTCCAACGGGTTATTCACTGTCACCAGTGGGCCTAGCGTATCTTGCATCGGCTGCTTTTCAGCCTGCGTCAGCTCAGGAAAATAAACCTTACGACCCTGTACTGCATCCGCAATCAAACTCGCCTCACCACCAGAACAACTTAGAGAGCCCAGTTTGTAACCCGCTAGCACGCCATGTACATGTAACAGTTTCAACGTTTCAAGTAAGGCAGGTACCGTTTCAACCTGCCCAATACCCAAACGTTTTAAAAACGCTTGAGACGATGCATGTGCGCCTGCTAGTGAAGCGGTATGGGTCAACGTCGCTAGCTGTGCCTGATCACTTTTACCTACTTTCAACACAACCACTGGCTTGTTTAATTTGCGAGCCTTTCTCGCGACAGCTTCCATTCCCACAATCGAATCAAATCCTTCGATGTGCATACCCAAGCAAGTCACTCTTGGATCATCCAAAACTGCTAGCGCCAAATCAGACGCCCCGATCATGGCCTGATTGCCCGCTGTTAGCATGTAGGCAATCGGCAATCCGCGCTGCTGCATCGTGATATTAATCGATAGGTTCGAGGACTGCGTGATTATAGCGACGCCACTTTCTCTCGACTCCAAGCGTCGTCCGCCGTGCTGGTCAGGCCAGAGCAATGCACCTTCAGCATAGTTAATAATACCGTAGCAGTTTGGGCCAAGTACGGGCATATCGCCGGCTACTTTCAGCAAATCAGCCTGTAGGTTTCCACCTTCTTCATCAGCTTCTAAAAAACCGGAGGCATAGCACACTGCACCGCCTGCGCCACGCTTAGCCAATGATTCCACAATACCGATGGTGAGGTGGCGATTCACTCCAATAAAAGTGGCGTCTGGCGCTTCAGGCAATGTTTCGACAGATTGAAATACAGGCAGGCCTTCGATCTCAGTTTTACTGGGATGTACCGGCCAAATATCACCTTCATAGCCCATCAAGCGACATTGCTTGATGGCCATTGCCGCAGGTTTGCCACCCACTACCGCAATAGATCGGGGGCGTAATAATCTCTTCAGATCAGCCATATAATTCCTTCTAAACTATAACTTTGATGCCTATCAGAAGCCGATGTTTAGCAACCTAACGGGCGCAACAGATCACGTGAGATAATGTGCCGCTGAATCTCTGAGGTGCCATCCCAGATTCGCTCGACTCGTGCATCACGCCAAAATCGCTCAATCGGCAGATCACTCATAAGTCCCATGCCACCAAATATCTGCAACGCTTCATCCGTCACTCTGGACAGCATTTCTGAAGCATAGAGCTTGGCACTGGCTATTTCACGATTGGCAGAAAGCCCTTCATCCAGTCGCCATGCCGAACTTAACGTTAGCCAATCCGCCGCATCAATCTCGGTAATCATATCTGCCAGCTTGAACGACACACCTTGGAAACGACCGATTTTCTGACCGAATTGCTTACGCTCCGCAGCATAAGGCAGCGCCATCTCAAACACGCGTCGTGCACGCCCAACACAGTTAGCCGCCACCGTTATGCGAGTGCCATAGAGCCAATCATTCGCCAGATCAAAGCCTTTGTGAACTTCGCCCAACACCTGCGCATCGGACAACCGACAGTCATCAAAACTCAAGATGCAATTTTGATAGCCACGATGACTAACCGAGTCATAACCTTCTCGAATTTCAAAACCCGGCGTGCAACGATCAACCAAGAAACAAGTGATGAGCTTCTTCGGACCACGTGGCGTTTCTTCTTCACCAGTTGCGATAAATACAATCACAAAATCTGCGATATTGGCATGGCTAATAAAGTGCTTCGTTCCGTTGACTACCCAGTCACCACCGTCACGCCTTGCGGCGCATTTCATACCGCGCACATCAGAACCTGCATCGGGCTCAGTCATGGCTAAAGCGTCAAACTTTTCACCTTTAATCGCTGGTGCCAGATAGCGTTCTCGCTGCTCAGTATTGCAACCAAGCAAAATGCCCGATGGGCGACCAAAGTAGACACCCAAAGCCATTGAGCCACGACCCAACTCGCGCTCTAACAAAGTAAAGTCGAGATGGCCTAAGCCGCCGCCTCCCACCTCTTCTGGCAAATTGGCTGCAAAAAAACCAGAATCGATACACTTGTTTTTGATTTCCATACCGATTTCTTTCGGTACGACACCCGTACGCTCAACTTCATTTTCGTGAGGGTAAATTTCATTTTCCACAAACGACCGCACCGTATCGACGATCATTCCCTGTTCTTCGGATAGTCCAAAGTTCATAGTGATTCCTTTTTAATATCGCTTATCGACTAGCCGATTGCGTTGCCTGCACCGTCAGGAGTATCTAGTGCAGCATGCAAACTGACGATCTCACTTAGTTTTTCTGCAACTTGGTTTTCGGGTGCTGACGAACGACGTGTCTCTAAGCTCACGTGCAGCAACATGTGCTCACCCGTCGCTAACAAACGTCCGTCTTCGTGGTATAAGCGATTAAAGAGCTGCAGCTTTTTACCCTCACCTTTCAATACTTGAGTCGTGGCGTAAACAGGCTGTAACGCGGCCACTTCATCCAGATGGCGAATATGCGTCTCCACCGTGAAGTAGGAGTTACCTGCCGCCACGTATTCCACGTCCACCCCAATAATCCGCAAAAACGCATCGGTCGCCTGCGAAAAGGCTTCCAGGTAACGGCTTTCATTCATGTGATTATTGTAATCGGTCCAGTCATTAGGGACTTGGATCTCCAGCGTCCGAATGGGCTTACTGAAGTCGTCGCCCTCTTCAATAGCATCTGCACCCGCCGCGTCGTAGCGCATCTTCTCGTAGTTGGCTAACACCTTTCCTGCACCCCAATCATTTAACTTGAGTGCCTGCAAGATCGAGATCAGATTGTCGTCACGAATACGCTCAAGTTCACGAATACTGTGATGCCCAGACTGTTGATCCGATTGATCGGCGATCAAATCCACTAACTCATCATTAAACTCAGGAACATCCATGAGCTTCGTCCACGGCCAGGTCAAACAAGGCCCAAACTGCTCCATAAAGTGACGCATACCCGCTTCACCACCCGCGATGCGATAGGTTTCAAACGTCCCCATTTGTGCCCAACGCAAACCAAAACCTAGGCGAATCGCATCATCAATATCTTCTGTCGTGGCAATGCCATCTTTCACCAACCACAGCGATTCGCGCCAAACCGCTTCTAACAAACGATCCGCAATAAAGGCTTCGATTTCCTTTTTCACGTGCAGCGGGTGCATGCCAACACTTTTATAAATCGTCTTGGCACGCTCAATGGTTTCAGCCGATGTCGCTTTACCGCCAACCAACTCTACCAAAGGCAATAAGTACACAGGGTTAAATGGATGCGCGACTAACAAACGTTCAGGGTTTTGCATTTCAGCCTGCAAATCACTGGGCATAATGCCTGAAGTTGATGAGGCTATAAGCGCATCTGGTGCGGCATATTTCTCAATATCCGCATAGACACTTTGCTTGATATCCAAGCGCTCGGGTACAGACTCAACGATCAATTCAGCCGACGCGACCGCCTCTTCTAAAGAAGCCGCATAGTGAATCGCACCTTCTTTAGTTCTGGGTGCCATCGTCAGTTTGTTATAGACGTGACGACTGTTTATCAAGACCGCTTCAATTTTTTGCTGCGCATCGGGTGCGGGGTCGTAGACATTAACGTCAATGCCATTTTCAATTAAGCGCGCTAGCCAGCCTGCACCGATTACACCGCCACCGACTACAGCAGCTTGTTTAATTTGACTCATGCCTTACCACCGTTTGGTTAATTGCATTTGCTCGCGTACTGCTTCCGGACCAATCACAGTGCTACCCATCGCTTCGGTAATCGTCACTGCGCGAGCGACTAAGTCTCCATTCGTTGCTAAAACACCTTTGCTCAACCAGATATTATCTTCTAATCCAACGCGCACATTACCACCGGCATTAATCGCCATCGGCACATACGGCAGTTGGTTGCGGCCAATTGAGAAAGCAGAAAAAGTCCAATCATCTGGCACCGCATTCACCATCGCCTGGAAAGTGCTGAAATCATCCGGCGCACCCCATGGAATACCCATGCACAGCTGAATCATGGTCGGGCTATCGATCAAGTCTTGATCTTGCAACCATTTTGCTAAAAGCACATGGCCTGTATCAAACGCTTCAATCTCCGGACGCACGCCCATTGCCTGAATCTGCGCAGCCATGTCTTTTAGCATCCCAGGGCTATTGGTCATGATGTAATCGGCTTCACCAAAATTCATGGTGCCGCAATCTAAGGTACAAATTTCAGGAAGGATTTGTTTGACATGCGCGAGGCGCTCTGTCGCGCCCACCATATCAGTACCTTCCACAGCAGGAGGAAGTGGGTTTTCGG
>Ga0209828_1001782_pt1 | contig 18842 bp, 15 predicted proteins | sample MaitaG_FD_187429 | JGI IMG/M metagenome (GOLD analysis project Ga0209828, IMG submission 187429) | Marine algal microbial communities from Maine, USA - Maine_Asex2 metaG (SPAdes) (version 2) | ecosystem: Host-associated > Algae > Red algae > Unclassified | place: Maine, USA | collected 2015-01-05 | reverse complement strand
TTTCGAGTGATTAGATTCTTGCTTCTTTACTTGGGTTTACATTACATCCGCAAAGAAATAGAAGTAATACAGTAAGCTTATAATTTTCATTGAATTTGTTTTTTCATTGAATTTGTCATTCGAATGTATTGCTTTATCTTTCAGCTGATCTTTATACAATTAATTCTTTTACCTTCTTTCCAACGAACCAAAGTGCTTATTCCGGATCGGGATATCCGGCGTCTCCGACGATAGGATATGACGTGATCATCTATTGTTATGTTTCGGATTTCTTAGTCTTTTGCGCTAAGATTTATCCTTGCTGTCGGATTCTGTTGTAGAAGGAAATTCCTCTTCGGAACTATTCTCTTCTTTTTTGGGAGGTATTAATTTTTTTTCCTGTAATTTGAAATATTCTTTCCCTGACAAAGTGCATGATATAAGTTCGTTGTATTGTGATTGACTTATGAGTAATTGTTTGGCAACGTTTTTTGCCTTACCCATTCCAAAATCCTTGTTGTGGTTATTTGAAATCTTAACAGTTGTCAAATACATTCCATTAACATGAATTTTAGCTGTCCAATGTTTGGCGTTTTTGCTTTTAACTTCAGGATCGACTTTTTTAATTATTGCTCGCCTTACATTCTTCTCCTTAAATATTTTATATGCCACTTAAGACTAAGTTTGGGTTTAGTGTTTCTTTGATTTCTTGAGCTTTCGGTGATAAATTTGACTCCTCAATAAATAAAGTATCATATAGATCTTCAATATCATTTTTCAATTCTTCAATGACCTCTGATAAACTTGTAGAATACGAAAAAATATTTAAAGCATTTATACTGCCAACAAAGTCCCCATCTTCTTTTTCAAGATTGATTTTTAGCGGGGCTTTGAATTTCAAATTACTGGCACATGTTAAATAATAATAGACTTTGCCTTCTTCAAATGAATTGTCAATTAGATGACTAATCATACAACCACCTTTGAGAAATTCAGTGTAATCATAAACACTTTGTCTATCCTCGAATAACGAACTTTCTAGTAAAATCACTCCTTTGTCTAGTATTTTAAAGTAGTAGCATTCTTCATCATCGCAAATTTCATATACGTAATCCCTATATCCCGAAGAATTATATTTTGATAACTCCTTAAATAAAACTTGTTTATTCTTAAATTTTCTACTTTCAAGTATTGTTTGACCGCTATCATCGATGCATTTGAAAGCATATTCTTGATCTATTTTATTTACTTCACATACTAACATAATATAAAAATAACGTAAAGAAGGCAATTGGTGTTCCATTTAAGTTTGAATGATTTATCTGAAACATACCACAGTATAAAAGCCAATAAGATGTCAGTAAACTGTAAATTTTATAAAGTTAAGGTGGAGTTATTTGTAGATAAGATAAGTTCATCGAATAAATTAGTAATAAACAGTCAATAAATAGTCAACCTTAAGTACGCTTAGTGCATTATTAAAATAATGAATGAGAAGTGTAAAAGAGCATTCCTCATTTTTTATTTAGTAACATTCGAAATAGAAAAATAGGACTTACAGGTTATTGATTTATTCTCACTTCAAAATGTGTCCAACTTGTTTTTAAATAAAAGCAATCGTACTGTGGTTTTTACTTCGCAGCGGCCGCTGTTGTCCAGATGTTATATAATCCGATAATAATTGTTAATCCTTATTTAACTCAGTAATGCGCGCCAGAAGAATGGATTCCCTAAGGCCTAAACGCTTAATAAAACATAGAGCTTAAGTAAACGTGAGCCTGCCTTTTTGTACTTCATCCAGAACATCTTACCTTCACAGCGTGAGAGCGAAAAAATCTTATGGCCAGCATTTCCTGATTAATGAATCACTTGCAGAAAGTATCGTCAGATTAGCGATCGAAAAGGCAAATGGCAAATCCATTCTAGAAGTTGGGCCTGGCAAGGGTGTATTGACAAAACATTTGATCAAAAATAAGATCAACTTTAAAGCTGTGGATGCTGACAGAGATATGATTCACTTCCTAGAGAATACATATCCTGAAACCAAAGACCGCCTAATTCAAGGAGACTTTTTGAAACAACGACTTGACCAAATATTTGCAGAAAAAGAATTTGTATTACTAGGTAATTTTCCATACAATATTTCTAGTCAGATCGTATTTCAGGCAATCCAGTATCAAGATCATATTCCTTGGATGATTGGCATGTTTCAAAAGGAAATGGCAGATCGTATTATTGCACCACATGGGTCAAAAACTTACGGAGCTATCAGTGTATTGACACAGGTCTATTATTCAGGTAAAACTGTGTTCAAAGTCTCTCCTGGTTCATTTAGTCCACCTCCAAAAGTGAATTCTAGCGTTCTCCTGTTTGAGAGAAAACCAATATTACCTGAGGGTGTCGATCCAAAGCAATTTCGCAGCATTGTCAAAACCTCATTCGGTCAAAGACGTAAAATGCTTCGAAACACTTTAAAAACTTGGGTAGATGACAAATCAGTGCTGGAGAGCGAACTTTTTTCAAAACGGCCTGAACAATTAAGCGTACAAAACTTTATAGACTTAACGTTAAAGATTCAAAAACAATAAAATGAGTTTAGAACAAAGATTGATGACAGACCTGAAAGAGGCAATGAAGGCTAAAGATCAGGCCAAATTAAGAAGTATTAGAGCTGTAAAAGCTGCTATATTATTGATGAAAACAGATGGATCAGGAGACGAGATTACGGAGGAAAAAGAGATCAGATTGATTCAAAAGCTAGTAAAACAGCGAAAAGAATCTTTAGATATTTATGAAAAACAAGAAAGAGCTGATCTCGCTAATATTGAAAAAGAAGAAATCGCAGTCTTAGAAACTTACCTACCAGAACAAATGGGAGAAGAGCAATTAAAAGGCATTATTCAAGGAATTATTGATAAAGTTGGTGCTAGTTCTATGGCAGATATGGGTAAAGTTATGGGGATAGCGTCTACAGAATTAGCAGGAAAAGCTGATGGTAAAGCAATTTCATCGATTGTAAAACAAATTCTAGCGAGTTAAAAAGGACATAAATCCTTGATATTCAGACATAAATCCTTGACATACAAGCATATTTCTACGATATTGGTTTTTTGTTGAATGATATACCTGTATTTAAAGACTAATTGATAGCAATTCATCTTTATGAGATGTAAGTAATGGCGTAATGTATATGACAGATAATTATCACCTACTGATAAATAAGCTTGATAGTTTTATTCGAAAATATTACACGAATAAGCTCATTAAAGGCATACTATTCACAATTGCCTTAATCCTAATTTTATTCCTAGCGTTTAATATGTTGGAGTACCAATTTTATTTTAGTACTGGTGCTCGTAAGGCAATGTTTTTTGGATTTGTCTTGGCTAGCATGGCTGCCATTGGCTATTGGATATTTCTTCCTTTGTTACATTATTTCAGACTAGGACGGGTGATTAGTCATCAACAAGCGGCATCAATAATTGGTGACCATTTTGGCGATGTTGAAGATAAATTACTAAACATTTTACAACTCAAAGAACAAAGTCTTAGTGCAGGCCAAAAGGAATTAATCCTAGCAAGCATTAACCACAAAGCTGAGAAAATAAATATAGTACCGTTCAAGTCAGCGATCGATCTCAATAAAAATCGGAAGCACTTACGGTATGCACTTCCTCCGTTAATGATTTTACTATTTATACTTTTTGCTGCACCAAGCATCATCAAGGATAGTACATATCGAATCATCAATAATAATACAGAATTTGAAAAAGCTGCACCATTTCATTTTAATGTGATGCAAGATGATCTTAAAGTATTACAACATCAAGATTTTAATATTGATGTAAAAATAGATGGAGATGTGTTACCTGAAGAAGTGTTTATCGATGTTGAAAACTATCAATATCGAATGACTCGTGAAGAGAATGATAGATTCAGGTATACATTTAAGAACGTGCAAAAGCCAATCAACTTTAGTTTTTATTCTGGAAAGATTAATTCTAAAGATTATGAGTTGGACGTTTTGCCAAAACCAAATTTGCTTGACTTTGGCCTAAGGCTAGATTATCCTAGATATACTGGAAGAACAGATGAAAAGATAGATAATATTGGAGACGTTATCGTACCAGTTGGAACACGCATTTCATGGAATTTTAATACAAGTCATACAGACGATCTTATTTTAAGTTTTAACAATAAACAAGTTGAAGCAGAAGCAATAAATGCGGATTCGTACCAATACAAAAAAACGCAGTTTAGAGATGAGATTTATAAAGTCTATATTTCTAATCAATATATGCCTCAAGGAGATTCAGTTAGCTATTCTATCAATGTCATTCCTGATAATCATCCGACAATCAATGTACAAGCGATTCAAGACAGTCTTGAACAAGAGGTCATTTATTTCGTAGGGCAGGCGTCTGATGACTACGGTATTAATAAACTTCAATTCCATTATACGGTTACAAACGAGAATGGAAAAGAAATAGTTAAAGAAGCGAAACCATTAGAGATAAAAGGTCAATTGGATACGCCATATAACCACTTATTTGATATTTCAGCACTCGATATAAAGCCAGGCTATCAAGTCAGTTATTATTTTGAAGTGTTTGATAATGATGCTGTCAATGGAAATAAATCAGCGAAAACAGGAATCATGAATTATGTGATGCCGACCATTGAGGAATTCGAGGAAATGGAAGATGAGAATGAAGAGGAAATTAAAAATAATATGGAAGAAGCAATCGAAGATTTAAAAAAGCTTCGTGAGCGCATGAAAGAGTTCAGAGAAAAAATGCTCAATGATAAGGAGATGGATTGGCAAGATAAGAAGGAGCTAGAAAATATGCTAGAAGAGCAAAAAGAGCTACAAAAAAAATTAGAAGAAGCCAAAGACAAACTCAAAGAAAACTTAGAAAACGAAGAAAAGTTTGATGAGCCAAATGAGGAGATGAAAGAAAAGCAGGAGAAGTTAGAAGAGATGATGGATGAAGTCATGAATGAAGAACAAATGGAACTTCAGCAAAAGATCGATGAGTTGATGCAAGAGCTTAACAAGGACCAGTCTATCGATTTGATGGAAGAGATGGAAATGTCTGATGAGCAGATGGAACAAAACATGGAAAGAATGCTTGAGTTATTTAAGCAACTAGAAATGGAAAAAGAAATCCAAGATAAAATCGAGGAGCTTGAAAAACTAGCAGAAGAGCAAGAGCAACTTAGTGAAGACACTAAGAATGAAGAGAAAACAGATGACGAATTAAAAAAGGAGCAGGAAGAAATCAATGAAAAGTTTGAGGAGATAAAAGAAGAAATGGAAGAATTAGAGGAGAAGAACGAGGAGTTAGAGTTTCCAAAAGAGCTTCCAGAAGATAGCGAGGAGCAAATGGAAGATATTCAAGAAGACCTTGACGATAGTCAGGAGCAATTAGAACAGGACAGTAAGAGCGGTGCGTCTAAATCTCAAAAGAGTGCTTCTGACAAAATGCAAGATATGGCTCAGCAAATGCAAGAGTCGATGGAATCCGGAGAGGAAGAGCAACTGGAAGAAGACATCAAAGCATTAAGACAATTACTTGAAAATATTGTGACCTTATCATTTGACCAAGAAGACCTTGTTAGTCAATTAAACAGGACTAATGAAAATACGCCCCGCTACAGAGACTTAGTGCAGGATCAATTTAAAATCAAAGATGACTTCCAACTAGTACAAGATAGTTTGCAAGCTTTAAGTAAAAGGCAAATGGCTATTGAAACCTTTGTCACTGAAAAGGTAACAGAGATCAAATACAATTTTAAATCATCTCTGAGTAGCTTAGAAGAAAGAGAAAAAGCACCAGCAAGTCAAAACCAAAGATTTGCCATGAAAAATCTAAACGACCTAGCCTTGATGCTCGCAGAAGCGATGGATCAAATGCAACAACAAATGGGAAGTATGATGTCTGGCAGTCAAATGTGTAATAACCCAGGAGATGGCAAAAAAGGGAAATCTAAGGGACAAAAAGGAGGAAAAGGATCAGTGCCGTCTGACAAAATTACAGAAGGTCAGAAGCAATTAAATGAGGGTTTGCAGAAAATGGCTCAAGATTTGAAGAATGGTAAAGGTAAGGGCGCTAAAGAGTGGGCTCAAGCTGCTGCGAGGCAAGCAGCAATGCGTAAAGCTCTTGAGGAATTACAGCAAGAAAGAGGAGAAGATGGCAAAGGGATGTCTCAAGAATTGAAAGATATCATCGATCAAATGAATGAGACCGAAACAGACCTTGTTAATAAGCGATTGGACAGACAAACATTGATGCGTCAAAAGCAGATTGAAACACGTTTATTAGAAGTGGAAAAAGCAGATAGACAAAGAGAATTTGATAATAAACGTAAAGGAGAAACGGCAAGACAGATAGAAAGAAAAATGCCTCCGGCAATAGAAGAGTATATTAAAAAGAGAGAGGCAGAAGTAGAAATGTATAAAACGATTTCGCCATCGCTGCGACCGTATTATAGACAGCTTGTTGAAGAATATTATAATGAGCTAAAAGCAAATTAATAACACCTGTGACTAACACTAAAATGATTAAACTGATGCTAAGACTTCCGTCGTGTCCATCCAGCATTGCTGAACTTGAACCATTTGTGTCAACTCTCACTTCTGAGCATAATGTAAATCAGGATTTGTATCCTAACATTTTAATTAGCCTCACTGAAGCAGTCAATAATGCTATAGAACATGGCAATTGCCTTGATAAAACAAAACAGGTAAATATAGAATCCATCGTCAATGGCAAAGGTCTTTCATTGAAAGTGACTGACGAAGGTCATGGCTTTTGTCATCATTCATTACCTGATCCAACTCATCCAGATCATATCGAAACTTGTGGTGGACGAGGTGTTTTCCTGATTAAACAATTGGCTGATAAGGTACAATTCACAGACAACGGCGCAAGTGTTGAAATGTATTTTAAGTTTAAGCATAATTAGACATTGTCAGATTCTGTAGATCGCTCCATTCTCTTTTATTCTGAAGGCATAGACTTTACAATTCAATCAGAAGATGAAGTCAAGCAATGGCTCCAAATCATTGTAAAACAAGAAGAAAAAGAGCTCGATTATGTTAACTATATATTCCTGACTGATGAAGCGCTCCTCCTCAAGAACAAAGAATTTCTAAACCACGATTATTACACAGACATCATTTCTTTTCAAATGGAACAGCATCCAATTGCTGGTGATATTTTTATTTCTATCGATAGAGTCAAAGAGAACGCAAACACATATGGCATCTCATTTATGTCAGAATTATTGAGAGTTATCTCTCATGGCATGCTCCACTTCATTGGTTTTGGAGATAAGACTGAAGAAGAGATTAAGGAGATGCGGGCGAAAGAAGATTATTATTTGAAGTTGTATTTAAAATGATATCGTCCTTTGCTAACATCCAAGAACCTTTAGTTTAAGACATCATTAAATTTCTGTTCTCACTTGATAAAAAAGCAACAACTTTAATTACGAAATCTTACTTTTGGTTGTGCTCAGACAAATTACACATCGTCATTTTTATTTTGCTACACTGCACCTGTTAGTTTGGTCGATCCTATTATCAAAAGCGGGAATATCAATATCAATTGTTCTACTCATTTTATTAAGCATGTTTAGAGTTCAGTCTATTCAACCAATCAATATATATATCAACAAAGCATTTTTTTCTCTCAACACTTATAAGTCAAAACATTGGGGCTTTTATGGTTTGATTGGATTTTTTATACTCACATGTTTATCAGGAATTAATTCTGAAAGCATCGAGACATGGCTTCATTTTCTTAAGATTAAAGCTCCATATTTATTATTGCCGATCGCGTTTTTAAATCATCCTACTTTACACACCAAAGCGTATCAACACATATATATTAGTCTGATCACAGCAATGACAATATGTTCTGTTTTTGTATTAGGGAATTATTTTTTGGACCATACGGCAATCACAGATTCAATTAAATATGGCAAGTCTCTTCAAACACCATTGAGCCATGTGAAGTTTAGTGTTCTGCTTGCCATAGCAGCGATATCATCTGTTATCTTATCCCGACATATAAAAAGTAAAAAGACCATCCTCTTATCTGTTGCTATATTTCTTATTATCACGATTCATATTCTTGCAGTCAGATCTGGTCTAGTAGTATTATACCTTGTTGGAGGACTCTTATTATTACATCATTTATGGCATCGGAATCATGTCAAGCATTTCACTTTGGCAATATGTATTTTGATACTAGGTCCCATCTTCGCTTATTATACAATACCAAGTATGTATCAGAAAGTCCACTATGTCAAGCACGATTTAAACATGATACAAAGAGGACAAACTGCCAATTATTCTGATGGTGAAAGAGTTAGATCCTTGCAAATAGGTGTAGATATGATTAAGAAAAATCCAGTTTTCGGTATTGGAATCGGGGACATTCGTGATGCGAGTCATGAGTACTATGCTGATTGGTTTCCCGATAGTCAAAAAAAGATTTTACCTCATAATCAATTTATATTGGCTTGGGCGAGTTATGGCATATTTGGGCTTATATTTTTTTTGTTGTGCCTTTTCTCTCCATTGCTAGGATTTAGCATAAACGATCAAACACTTTTATTTAGTTTGATCTTCACATTATTCGTGTATGGCTTAGTAGAAAAACCTCTAGATGAATACGTGTTCGTAAGTGTTCATGCCCTATTTACATGTGCTGCATTAAACCATCATGCTAAACGAAACTCAAATACCTCGCTATCATGATCAGTAAAACAAGAGGTATCATTCTGAAAACACTAAAGTATGGTGAGTCAAGCCTTATCCTAGATATTTATACAGAAGATTTCGGCTTACGATCGTATATCGTGAGTGGTGTTAGAAATAAGAAAAAGGGAAACAAAGCTGGACTGTTACAAACGATGGCACTAGTCTCTCTAGTCGCGTATCACAAATCCTCAAATTCCTTGAATAGAATAAAAGAAATTAAAGCAGATAAATTATATCAAAGTCTACCTTTTGAAATATCTAAGTCTTCCGTAGGTCTTTTTATTACAGAAGTGACCCGAAGGAGTATCACACAAGATGAACAAAGCGATTCATTATTTAATTTACTATACGAGAGTTATCTTTATTTAGATCGAGCTCAACAGTCAATCACCTTATTCCCCATTATATTTTTAATCAAGTTATCAAAAGAACTTGGATTTTCACCTGCTGACAATTATTCAGAGCAGAGAGAAGTATTTAATATACAGCAAGGTCAGTTTGTTTCTATCAATAATCCGTCGGACTATACATTAGATCCTGAGACAAGTCAATACTTATTTAGTTTACTATTTGAAGAATATGGTATTTCTAATCAGTTTAAAATTTCTAAAGATATTCGTCAACAAATTATAAATCAATTAGTGAATTTTTATAGAATTCATATTGATAATTTTGGACAAATTAAAAGCCTTGACGTGTTAAAAGAAGTGTTTTCTTAGCTGAGAAATAATACTGCATTTGGAATATCAAGTAAAATATTATAGCTTATCTCGGCCGATAAGCAGATTTAATACAAAACTGAAGACATTGATTAACAGAACTAAGGACATACCAGGACTTTTTGCACAATTTGCAAAAGTGCTTCCTCTCCATCTCAAAGCCAATGATTTTATAAAGACCAACAAATTATGGAAAGGTTTATTTAAAATGAAATGGGTTTTTTGGACGGCGATTATTTTTTCAATCATCTTTTCATTTCACTTTATATCTGTCTTTTTTGAATGGATACGCGTGATTCTAATGGGTCAACAACAAGAAGAGTCTGCTTTTCTTGCGAGCAACAATATGTTTAATAGCATTCAATTATTTGGCAATGAAGTTTTTGTATCAGGAGGTGTGAAATATCTCATTTTCATTTTTGCTGAAGTGATCATCTTTCATTGCACGGTAACAACAATAAATATACTATCTGGTAAAAAACAAAGACCTAAATTCAAAGACTTTATAAATGCAGAGAAGCGAATGATTGTCGTCAGTTTAACTGCCTGGATAATGGAAATAATTGTCAGTTTTGCAATCGGTCTAATTCTGTCAATACTTGGACTAAATATGATCAAAAAATTCTCAGAGTTTATCATACAATTTTATTTTATCGGGCATCTATTTTTAGATAATTATAATGAACAGTTCGGATTGACCGTAAAAGAAAGTTTCAGGCATATTCGAACTCATGCTGGTGCCGCTATCGCGATTGGGGCGGTTGCCTATTTCTTATTCTTGATTCCAATTGTTGGGATGATCGTCGCACCTATCTTAGGAGCTGTGACGGGGGCTTTATATATGTTTACACATAGTGTTCATGATGAAAAAGAACGTATCTATGAGTTTGTGTAGCTAAGAGCCAAATAGAATAGTGATATGTCGGCTTTGTAGGCGTCTTCGACTCAAATTTGACAATTCTTGAAAAATTCTAAACTCTTTTCGACCGTACATATCTCGATATAGCTATACTTTAACATGGCTTACAAGGCAATAAATTACTCGAAAGGATATTCAATCCTAGCTGGATTTATCTATTTGAAATGCAATTTGTTATCACTCCTTTCATCTTCCTTTTTGTCAGTTCAATTTTATAAAGTTACATTTGCATAAAATATATCTTAATGAGCATTTTAGTCGTTGGTACAGTCGCGTTTGATGATATTGAAACACCATTCGGAAGAGCAAAAATGGTAATTGGTGGTGCAGGAACTTATATCGCGTGGTCAAGTTCATATTTACACCCTTCTATCAATTTAGTCTCAATCGTCGGTGGAGATTTTCCTAAAGAGGAACTAGCTATGATGAATGATCGTGGTGTAGACACGACAGGTATAGAAATTGTAGAAGATAAAAAGTCATTCTTCTGGGCTGGGAAATATCATGACAATATGAATAGTCGTGATACTATAACTACGGACTTAAATGTGCTCGCAGATTTTGACCCAGTATTACCAGACAGTTACAAAGATGATGATATATTAATGCTCGGTAATTTGACTCCTGAAATCCAAATCAAGGTGATGGATCAAATGACCAAACGTCCAAAACTGATCGTATTAGACACGATGAATTTTTGGATGGATATCGCATTAGATAGTTTGAAAGAAGCAATCAGTCGAGTTGATATTTTGACAATTAATGATGAAGAAGCTCGCCAGCTCTCAGGTGAATACTCATTAGTCAAAGCTGCTGCAGTGATCAATAAAATGGGTCCTAAATTTCTAATTATTAAAAAAGGAGAACACGGAGCATTACTCTTTTCTGAAGGTAAAATATTTTCTGCACCAGCATTACCAATTGCTCAGGTAATGGACCCAACAGGAGCAGGTGATAGTTTTGCTGGAGGTTTGTGTGGTTATTTAGCTTCTTGTGAGACGGTTGACTTTGAAGCTGTGAAGACAGGCATAATCCATGGCTCTACAATGGCGTCTTTCTGCGTGGAAGAGTTTAGCCTTGGAAAAATCAAAACCTTGAATGAAGATTTAATCAAAGAAAGGCTGAATAAATTTAAGGAGATTACTTCCTTTAATTTATAATCTCACATTACTGTTTTATAATTTTTGTGATCTTTGACTCTAGATCTGATTTAATTTTGAGGAAATAGATGCCTTGCGGGTAGCTTGCTACAGTCATTGTTTCTTGAACAATTCCCTTTTCAATATTTATCGTTTGTAACCGCTTTCCAGAAATGTCAAATAATTCTAGAACTATTGGACTATTAACAACTCCGATTGATTCTATGAAAATCTGATCTCTTGTCGGATTAGGATAAATATTCAATTCCGTATTTTCTAATTGAATCACTGCATCTGTAAAATCTGCCTCAAATGAAAAAACTTCTGATATTTTAGAACAATCTGATCCTTCTGCTATGACTCTCCAATACACAGTAATCACCTCCCCTTGCTCTACAAAATCTAACGCAACATCTTGACGACTTTCAATCGTCGATAAATCTTTATCGAGATCGATGAATAAAGGATCTTTTGATACTTGTAATGTATATCCTGAAGCTCCAGCAATATCATTCCAGTCAAAATCAATGATGTCGCCAGTCTTTATGATCGTATTATTTTGTGGATTGCTAATAGAAATATCTTCAAAGTTTGATTCAAAATCTATGATAAAAACTGACTCGCTTGATTGGTTTCCATCAGAAGTAATAAATCTTATTGATACCGGTTCATCATTTAAATTGCCAATATTATTAATCGTAAATGAAATATCATCTCCAGGATCTGCAACATTTGTAGATAGGTCAACATCTAATACGTCTTTGCTCGGCACTGCGGTTATGGTCACTGGTCCATTAAAATCTTGACTTAAATTCACCGATGAATTTACACTTGATAAGCCGCATGCATTAATCGTTTGTTCAGGGAATTCAGAAAACAATGAAGAGGTTTCTTCACTGCAAATTTGTAAGGACCAATTCTGTAATGCTCCAGCATCAAATTCAACTTGATCAATAACTTCAAGAGTCCATATCCCTTGTGGTTCTTCTCCTGCGAAATTTTCTAATGCTCTCTCTGGTGCATATGTCCTACCATCAGTGAATGGACACGGAACTTCTTCAAGGGGAAAACCCTGATCATTAAAGCCTATTTTGAAATCCATAAAAGGAATACCTCCTTCGCAAATATTGTTGGCTAAATTTACTTTTGTGCCTTGAGGACTAATTAAATTAAAAATCAAATCACTGCTATATGTATGAGTCCCTTCAATTAAGGGAACCGAGACGCTATGAATCGGTTCGGATTTATCAACATTAATCAGACTAACTATTGTATCAAATCTTGTGTCTGCTATTTGAATATCCAGATCCGTTTCATCTATTTGAGTACAATTCAAACTCGACGTTCGAAATAAGGTAGGCTCAGTCCATGCTGAATTACCACACAAATTCAAACCTCTTACCCTCCAAAAGAATTCATTATTCTGAGGTAAAGCACTAGTTGAAAACAACTGTCGACTTATAGAATTGTCAGCAATGATTGGATTCGAAAAAGATATATTATCCGAAATCTCAATTTCATACATATCTGCATTACCTGACCAATTAAATCTAGCGAGACCATCAACCGTGTTGCCTGACTGAGGAAATTCAATACCCAGTTTATCAGGTACATTGGAAGTAATATCCAGTGTGATGGTATTTTCTCCAATGTTTGTACCATCAGTCCCTTCATATTGAATTTGATAAATTCCAGTATTAAGTGTTGATATATTTCTTAATATTAAGATGCTTGATCCTCCGGGTGTGACGGAAGCATTAGAAAATGATGCCGTGACACCGCTTGGTAAATTATTGACAGAAATATCGACAGTGTTTTTAAAGTTCTTATCGATCTGAATATCTATCTCGATAGAATCCGACTGCACCCCACACAGGGTTCTAAATGATTCATCTGCTAACAATGAAAATGATCCATTAAGACCATCCAACGATCTGATACCTGCTGCATTGGGATCTAACCAGTCTTTAAGCCTTGTCTCTGGTGTCCCTTCATTTTCCCAAGCCAAGCCAATCCACCCGTATTCATCATACATATCTTGTTGAACACATGATGCTTTACCTCCACTAAGTAGTCCAATTGCTTTACCTTCTCTATTAAATAATGGTGATCCGGATGATCCAAATTCTGTTGTTCCTAATTCCCAATTCAAAACCCTTACAAAAATAGAATCTTCTATAAACTCACCACCTACAATAACAGAATCTTCTAACATTGGAGAAAATCTAGGTTTTCCGAAGTCAAAACTGATTCTTTTCTCTTCAGCATTCGGATGGTGCACCGTAAAAGTGGTATCAGTAAAGCCTGAACTTAGATCCCATCCTGCAAAATATGGAAAGTGATTCGGGTCAACAGGATTATTCAATTTTATCAATGTAAAATCAACTGAGAGACTATTGATCTCTCCACTGACGGCTGAAGAGATGAGTTCCGCCCCTGTATTAAATTTATTTAGCATCCCATCGCCTGTTTCACTACTCAAAAATGAATTCGGTGTTCTACAAAAAGAATTTTCATAATTCCAATAGACAACAACTGAAGAAGCATTCCTTTCATCTATTTTGCAATGAGCCGCCGTTATAAAATATGGTGTAAAATCATTCTTTGCATTATTAATCAAAAATCCACTACATAATAAATTGCCATTGACTTGGACCACTCCTACTGAGTTAATTTGATCTTGATATTTTTCAATCAGTGAAAAAGCTTCTTCGTTACGGCAGAGTATATCAATATTACACGATCCCGACACAGACCTTGTCTCAGCAAAACGGTATCCGTGATTTACTGCACTTAACCTTAACTCTAGAGCAGACATATCTTTATCAGCAATTCGTAATATGATTGTCAATTTATCTCCTGATACAATAGGTGTCCATAATTGTAAATGCTCTTTATTATCTGCTTGTGTAAATGGGCCTATAATTTCTCCAGAATCAGAAATGATTGATAAAGATGCATCTCCTGGCAATTGATATTCTGTAAAGCCAAGATTTAGAGATAGTGCATTTTTAGAATGGATACTCAATGTCCATTCATGAAAGTCGCCTGACATGCGCCACTCGCCACTATTAAAAGGAGTCAAGTTAACATCTCTCCTTTCGGCAAATTGATAGCCGCCACGATCTCCATTCTTATCATTAGAGCGAATCTGAGCGATCTGAAGAGGGCCTAATTCAATTATTTTTCCCTGATAAGATTCACTTATCCGATTGATTTTATGCGCAGGCATTTGTGCGCTAAGTTGAACACACAAACAAATACATAAAACTGAAAGCACTTTATTCACTTCAAATGATTTTTATCTCAAGTTAACGAATATTTCGACTCGATGTTTTAAAAACAAACTGCATGAATGCAATAATTGATAATACATGAGAACTCTATTTATAGTATAGGATGATTAGAAATGACCTTTCCGTAGTTGTCACTCTAATGCTGTCTTTTGATCTAAAACGAAATTAGGATTGTTTTGTTTAGTGTTCACTACTAGATACTTGCTGAATCAATGTCTCTGTATTGGATTTAAAATATCTCTACAAATGTTGTAAATGTCTTTTGCTATCAAGCGGTCATCAAATTCTTCTAGCACCATTTGTCGTCCATTCTTTCCCATTTCCGCTCTCTCATCATGAGTCAAATGGATGAATGACACAAAGGCTTCAGCTAGACTATTTGCATCCTTAACTTTTACTAAATATCCATTGCATCCTTCTTTTATCGCTTCTCTACAGCCTGCCACATCAGTCGCAATCACTGGCCGCTCCATAGCCATCGCCTCCGTCAATGATCTCGCAATAGCTTCTCTGTAAGAAGGCAAAACAATGCAACTTGATTCAGAAATAAACGTCCGGACATCTGTCGTCGATCCGTGATACAAGACAATGCCTTGCTTTACCCATGCAAGGATATCTTCCTTTTTGACAGATGCAGGATTTTGGTCATCTATATCCCCGACAAGCCAAAATTCTACATCATCATAATCCCGTTTCACAATCTCTGCAGCTTCTGCAAATTCTTGAATGCCTTTGTCATATAGTAAACGACCTAAAAAACTAAAGATCGTTTTTCTCGATTTCTCACTAGATAATGGTATATAGTGTTTCGTATTCACACCACAGCCTTTAATAGAAATACTATTTTCTTCTTTCGTTATTCCTTGTTCGATAAACAACATTCTATCGTCTTGATTTTCAAAAATGACTTTTTTATGATACCGCAAGCTGATCTGATAAAGCCATCTAGAAATAGAACTAATTAAACCTTTATGTAAAAATGAATACCCAAGTCCTGTGACAATTCCGACCGAAGGAATCCGTACAAGTCGTGCAGCAACTGCTCCATATATATTCGGCTTAATGGTATAATGTAAAATTAAATCAGGCTGATACTTTTGATAAAGTCTTTTAAGTTCTAAAACTAATGCCAAATCCTTTAAAGGGTTAGTACCATCTCTGTCTAGTGAATTTATAGAAACATGCTGGACATTAGAAAATTCTTTTTTGTAATGAATAAATTCATCAATGGGCGAAAAGACAATAACGGAGTAGCCTTCAGCAATGAACTTACGGATAACATTTAAACGAAAATTATAAATGTTCCAAGTGGTATTGGCTACTAAAGCTATTGTTTTTGTAGTCTGCAAGATTTGTTTAGTGCTGGATTAATTGATACCATCCGACATTAGAAGATTATCATAATTACAATTAACCCTTCTTTATGTAGTTTCCTTAGGATCTGATAACTGAAACTTATCCACTTTAATAATGTCTCCGGACTGCATATTATTGAGTTTAATATTCCCAATTCTTACGCGGATTAATCGTAAGGTTGGAAATCCCACAGCCGCAGTCATTTTTCTGACCTGTCTAAACTTCCCTTCTCTTAGCGTGATAGACAACCAACTTGTAGGTCCGTGTCTATCGTCTCTTATTTTTTTACTTCGCGGTTTGAAGGCTGGAGCTGGATCTAATTTGTGAATTTTACATGGCAAGGTTTTATAGCGATCATGCCTCAATGCGATTTCTACACCTTCTCTTAATTGTTCTATTGCACTAGTTGTCACCTCACCATCAACTTGTACAAAATATTCTTTTTCTACCTTTTTACTCCTGACTTGCTCACTCACTTGGCCATCTGTCGTCAACAATAATAGTCCTTCTGAATGTTCGTCTAAACGACCAATAGACATCGTGCCTTCTGGAAATATACTCAATGCACCGAGCAGTTTTTTATTTCTTCGTTTGTTCTGATTATTTACAAACTGAGACAAATAGCCAAAGGGTTTGTGTATGATATAGTGGTGATGTTCAAGCATGAATATCACTTGAGAAATATTTATAGTTCTGAACCATGTATTTCACGAATAAAATAGATTGATGGATGTTATCCAATTTTAATTTGTTTCCTTCAATTTCTTCACAACAGCTTTAATTTCTTGCTCTTGACCTTTAGGATAAATTAATAAGGCACCAGGCTCATCTACGACAATATAATTCTCTAGTCCTTTTATGACGATAGTCCGCTCCTCCGTCGCACGGATCAAAGAATCAGAGACATTTTCAATAAAGTGTTTATTCGCCTGAATAACATTTCCATGTTCGTCTTTTTCAAGATAATCATGGAGTGAATTCCATGTTCCCAAATCTGACCACCCTAATTCAGCTGGGATGGTATACACACAGTCGGATCTTTCTAAAAGAGCATAATCGACAGAAATACTTTCTGTCATGGGGTAAACTAAATCAATATAATCTTGCTCTTCTGGACTATTAAATTTTTCTGGTTGTTGAGTTAAAACTTTTATGATGTCTGGTGCATTGTCATCAAAACTCTGCAAGACTGTATTCACACTCCAAATGAAAATACCTGCATTCCAAACATACTCGCCTGAAGACACATATTCTTTTGCTGTCTCTAGATTTGGCTTTTCTGTGAATCGCACAACTTCAAAAATTCCTTCAGATTCTATAGCTGCATCTTTTCCTTCTTGTTTTTTGATGTATCCATAACCTGTATCAGGTCTACTTGGCTTGATGCCTAATGTGACAATTGCCTTTTTATTAGAAGCAAAATCAAATGCTTGTAATATCTTCGAGACAAAAACATCTTCATACAAAATTACAGCATCCGAAGGTAAGACTGCAAAAACACCGTCAGGATTCATCGCTTGTATTCGTAATGCTGCATATGCAATACAAGGTGCTGTATTATTACGGCTGGGCTCTAATAAAACTTGATCTGCATTCAATTCTGGTAGATGCTCTAGGACAAGCTCTTTATAATGCTTATTTGTTGCGATGAGAATATTCTCTACTGGTACAACCTTTATCGCTCTTTCAAAGGTCAATCTGATCAAGGACTTACCAATATTCAGAATATCCAAAAATTGTTTTGGCATTTCTTCTCTCGAGGCAGGCCAGAATCTTGAGCCAACACCACCCGCCATGATTACTACGAAGTAGTTTTTATTTTGCATGATTTTCTTTTTTTATTATATCTAACATAGTAGAGGCAAGTTTTCTCCTGTCAAAATCCTCGACAAGCTGATCACATCCCTTTTGACAATTATCATATAGTTTTTGATCAGTAGATAGTCTATTTAGTTGTCTGATGAAATCTTCCAGATTTTCGGGTTCAAAAGCAAGTCCTGCTTGATATGTATTTATTAATTCTTTTGCTTCTCCTTCTACACCTAACAAAATTGGTTTTCGACAAGCAGCAGCTTCAAAAATCTTAGAGGGAATAACTGTTTTAAAAGTGTCTGATTTCTTAAGGTTAACAAGTGAAATAGTAAGTATCTGTAAGTAGGGTAATATTTCTTTTTGTGATAAGCTATCAAGCATCAAAACGTTTTCTGCAGCAATTGATTGTTTTAAATTAACTAAAGATTCTTTGTCTGCACCATCTCCTATGAACAAGAAGACATACTTCTCCTTAAAATAAACTGCAGATCTAATGATAAAATCTAGACGATGAGATAGTCCATGGGTGCCAACGTAGCCTACGACAATCTTATCCTCAGGAATTCCGAGGGCCTCTTTCAAGTTTTTATTCTCTGATTTAGTTTTAAATTTTTCTTTGAGTATCCCGTTTTTAATGATATCAATTTTTGTCTCTAGTATACCTCTGTCGACAATATTCTTTTTAAAGCTATCAGTAACGACAATGATTCTAGTTGCTTTTCGATATAGAAACAATTCTACAGTCTCTAAAATTTGAATTGCTTTTTTATTTTTTATCGCTCCAACAGCCTTTATAGATTCTGGCCATAAATCTCTTACTTCCAAAAACCATTTTTTCCGCTTACAAAC
>Ga0209828_1001780_pt1 | contig 18866 bp, 13 predicted proteins | sample MaitaG_FD_187429 | JGI IMG/M metagenome (GOLD analysis project Ga0209828, IMG submission 187429) | Marine algal microbial communities from Maine, USA - Maine_Asex2 metaG (SPAdes) (version 2) | ecosystem: Host-associated > Algae > Red algae > Unclassified | place: Maine, USA | collected 2015-01-05 | reverse complement strand
TTTTGTTCTTCATGTTCCTTCGTTAAAAAGCCTCGCCGAACCTATGGGTTCGCCTACGTTTTTTGCCTTGATCCATTTTGAACAATTCTAAATCCTTTTCCGTCATCTAAAAATAGAAATGGTATAACTCCAGTCTCTGTAACTATAAACATTCCATCCATTGATCAGTCGATAAAATAATTGAACAAATAAAACATAATAATTAACTGTAAACTGGAAAGTTCATGAAGTCCAGCATCTCTATCTCACCTACACCCGATTGAAATCACATTCTAGTCTTTACTCCCTACCTTCTTATCATACAGTCTATATCGAGACGTAATAAGTAGTACCTAACTCAGGTTGGTTGGCTTACAACTATATATTCATTGTAAAGGAATAATAGGAAATAGGCAACTAATACTCCACCTTCTGGCGCCCTTAGGTGTTATATATTTATAGCCCAGTGCAATGCGTTGGATCATAATTCTACTAGCCCATCTATTAGGCGTAAGTTTTGACCGAAAATTATGACAAATCAACTCATAGAAACACCTTAACATAGCTATAATGAGTTATACGACTTATCCTACTTCATATCTAGTGATCTGATACCGCTACCTCCATCTTTATATCTCTGTTTCGACCAAGCAGATGTTATAAAAAATTAAAAACCACCTCCAATTCCGAATATTGGCAAATTAACTTAACTCATAGTTTGATTTCCAGCATATAATATTCTGAATTATGTCTTGATAGCGACTCATACTAATCGTGTAGTAGTATTTTATTGTAAAATGATAGGCATTTTTCATTTTTTCGTAACTTAGTAATCTAGTAATAGCATTTGGTTTGTATAATGTCTCTTAACAATTCTTAATGTTAATAGATACAAGACAACATTTTAACAATAGCAGCAGCTATCTTGAAGTTTTGATATCGTTTTCTATTAATAATTAATTAGAGTCAGATTAAGTTCAATAGGTATTACTCATATATTTAAACTATTCCTTGATGAAAATGTCCATTTGTATTTAAACAAAATCTATAAACGATATTTCGACTAGGAGATTAATTAAACTTTAATAAATTTTAAGATGAAAAGAAATTTACTAGGAATGATGGCATTCCTTTTTTCAGTAACAATGAGTTTCGGACAGACAGTCCTTCTTTCGGAAGATTTTGAAGACGGAACATTAGGAGATTTTACATCTATAGACGTTGATATGGCCCCAGCTCATGTAAATGTTGCGGAATTTGGAGGGGGCTTCGTTGTCGCTGAAATAAACGATAATCTAGGACTGAGTGCAATTGCTAATTCATGGTTTACACCAGTACAAGCTGCAGATAATTGGTTGATCTCACCAGCAGTAGAAATTATAAATGGAGGAACCATTTTAACTTGGGATGCATCTGCAGTAGATGCAAGTTATCCGGATGGGTACGCTGTCAAAATTTCTACAACTGGTAATTCTCCTGCGGACTTTACTGATGAGTTATTTAGGATAGAAGCAGAGACGGTAACAGGTTCTTACACTACAAGAGGTGTAAATCTGGATGATTATGTAGGTCAGACTATATATTTTGCTTTTCACCACACTTCTGACAACCAATTATTGCTAAGAATAGATAATATATCCGTTGCAGAATTAAGAGCTTATGATCTAGCAGTAAGTGAAGATCCTTCAGTATATAGATTTGCAGATGCAGGGGGAAATAGTCCTATCTCCGTTACTGTAACGAATGTTGGATCAGAATTAACGACAAGTTTAGATGCTTCTTATACTATTAATGGGAATACGGTGACTGAAACTTTTGATGGTTTAAATATTGGCGCATTAGAATCTACAGTTATTACATTTACAGAGGCTTTTGCACTAGATAATGCTGATGTTAATACAGTAGCGGTAACGGTAACGAATCCTAACGGACAGATGGACGAAGTTATGGATAATAATAATTATACTGCAGAGATTATAGGCGTGATGGATGGTCCTGAAAAGCAAATTTTCGTTGAGGAAGCAACAGGAACTTGGTGTACATGGTGCCCAAGAGGTGCTGTATTTATGGATTTAATGGAGCAACAATTTGGAGATAATTTTGCAGGTGTCGCTGTACATGTAGGAAATCAAGGACATCCTGATCCTATGGAAGTTCTTGGATATGGAGGGTCATTCGCTGGTTTGGTTAATGGATTCCCTACTTTAGTGATTGACAGAGGAGAAAATCCAGGTATACCTAATTTATCTGAAATGAATAGTTTTGGACAAGACTTAGTTGATTTTACAACTAGCAGACCATCACCAGTAGGTGCTGAGATATCTGCAGAAATCAATCCATCAACAAGAGAAATGAACATTACAGTTACTGGGTCTACGCATAGTAATATGACTGGAACTAACTTTAATGTTTCTGTACTAATCACTGAAGATCATGTTATGGGAGATGCTTTTGCATATAGACAGATCAATGCTTATGCTAATGGTGCAAACGGTAATATGGGAGGATGGGAGTTATTAAGCAATCCTGCTTCAGGAGATGATATAGAGTTTAACCACACACTTAGAGCTTCATTAACAGGCTTCGATGGAGCGTTTGGATTATTTCCTGCAGATATCGTAGCTGGAGAGACTTATACGGCAGAATATACTTATACTGTGCCAGCAGATCACGATATGGAAGAGCAAAATGTTGTTGTCGTTATGTACGACATGAATGGTGGTGGTATAGCATACAATGCAAACACACTCAGAAAAGTACCGTTACTGGTAAGTGGAGTAGCTGATCTACTAGACGAAAATGTAGTTAGAGTTTTTCCTAACCCTGTAACAAATGATCTTACAAATATCAAGCTGTCTTTAGAAGAAGCTCAGCCAGTTAGCGTCCAGATTCTCAATACTGTAGGTTCTACGATTGCAGCTAAGAATTATGGAACATTAAGTGGTACACAGGTGCTACCATTCTATACAGATAACGTTCCTGCTGGAATATACTATATCCATGTAAAAGTAGGTGATAAAATTTCTACTGAGAAAGTTTCTGTGATAAAGTAATTATACTCTAAATGAAAAATTATGAAGGAGTAAAGCTTGGCTTTGCTCCTTTTTTTACATCATTTAGTATCCCAGCAGTCACTTTTATACTTTTGTTAACATAAAATATTCTTATCTTTAGGGTACAATAGCATTATTTTCGTTAGTTTTATAAGATAAATTACAATACAATGAAGAGACTACTACTTTTATGTTTTTTATTCAGCAGTTTTACAATCAGTGCACAGTTGAATTTCCCGCTAGAGGAGATGTCATCGATTGGTCTTGCTTCTGATGAAAAACTCGAAAACGATCTAGCAATTGAAAATACAGGTGCAGATGAAGCTTCCTTCTACTGGAGAATCACCAATGCTAAAGACAGACCACAAGGATGGGGTCTAAGTGTATGTGACTTATTTACATGCTATCCTGAAGATGCTAATGTTTTTGAATCTCCTGCAAGTAAGATTAATGTGATTGGTGGAGAACAAGAAAGAAAATTTAATTTCTACATCTATCCCCATGGCGTGGCAGCAGAATATGAGTTTGTTTTCGAATTGTTCGATGTGAACGATGCGGACAATGTTTATACAACGATTAGTATTTTTGTAAGTACCCTCACCAATTCTACTAATGATGAGAATGAGTACAAAGCAAGCTTGAGCATATATCCTAATCCTTCTAGCGATATGTTTCAGATCAAGAATGATGATAAAGTCTCTACGGTAGCTATATATAACATAGTAGGAAAACAGATCAACAAACTAGAGCACAAAGAAGGTAATTCTTACAATATTTCTGATTACAGAAAAGGAATGTACCTAGTAAGATTGTTTGATGACAAAGGAAATGCATTGAAAGCATTAAGACTCAATAAAGACTAAAAAAATTGACAATAGTAAAGGCCGTAGACATCTAGTTTACGGCCTTTTTTTATGCTCCTAATAAAATAATACCGCTATAACGGGGGAGGAAATTATTTACATATCTATAACCGTCGGTAAATGAATTTATCGTCGCCTCGCCGGATAGGCTTTCATTTCTTCATTAAAAAGAAACGAAACAAAGAATTCAAGGCGTTATACCATTTCTATTTTTAGATGACGGAAAAGGATTTAGAATTGTTCAAAATGGATCAAGGCAAAAAACGTAGGCGAACCCATAGGTTCGGCGAGGCTTTTTAACGAAGGAACATGAAGAACAAAATAAATAATTACCGTCATTCTAAACTAGAATTGGTATTATCATTTCTTAACGGATATCCAATTATAAATGGCTAAACAAGTGCTAACTCGTCGTTCCTACGTCTCTCATCAAACAAGCCATTGTTTTTAACGCCATTTCCTGCTTATATCTCCTAAAATGTATAAGGCCAAAAATCGAATCTCCTAGTTTTTTTAGCCGTGCTGTCTATATGCGCTATTCGGTAACTTTAATTCAGAATATTTAAACGACATTTTAAAATATAAATGGTATTACTTCATCTTCATAGATTCCTCTATACTGTATTGTCTATCCGTAAGCCTTCTCTATTTGCGGGTAGGATGCGAATATTTCTGTCTATTCCTGTGAAGCTGACCCAGCTAGATACATAGTCCACCATCATAAATATTTGTACAATAGGGAATACATAAGCTAAAGTTCAACAGTATCTGGAACTACAACGCTATCCCTTTTAACTATGATTCTCTTAACATTTTCTCTGTTTATCGATAAAAATATGTTATTCGTATAGTACTTGGCTATATTGGTGTACTATGTATTGCATAGTACTCTATGTTTGTCTATCTTTGATTTGTAATATTACTTTAGACAGCGATTATGAATAGAGTAGAACCATTATAAAAGATAAAAAGTCAGTACATTCTAAAATGTGAAGCTTTCAAAAATAAATTACATGAAAATCGAAAACACAAAAGCACAGATGAGAAAAGGAATTTTAGAAATGTGTGTACTCTCTATTCTAAATCAAAAAGAAGCCTATCCCTCTGATATCATAAAGAAACTTAAGGAATCTAAGCTCATTGTTGTAGAAGGTACATTATACCCACTGCTAAATAGACTAAAGAATTCAGAACTGCTGAGCTATAACTGGAAAGAATCTAAAAGTGGTCCTCCGAGAAAGTACTATCTTATAACGGATCAGGGGAAATCTTTCCTGACAGAACTTATCGGAACCTGGAAGGAACTGAACCATGCAGTAAAAGAATCCACTAGCAAACTAAAAGCTTCTTAGCGCAACATACTGAACCAAAACGAGTAATCAATAAAGCATTTAAAACTAACTATCGAGATGGATACAACCATCTAAAATCAAATAAAAAATAAAGAAATGAAAAAAGTTGAAAATATAAATCTAGGAGGACACCCCTTCACCATAGACGAAGATGCATTCATACATTTAAAAAATTATCTTAATTCTATCCACAAGCATTTTTCAGACTCTGAAGGTTGCGACGAAATAATGGAAGACATAGAATCTAGAATGGCAGAACTATTCCAAGAAAAGATGAAAGGGCACAGCATCATTACTAACAAAGAACTAGATAGTATTGTAGCTATAATGGGTACACCAGAAGAGTTCGGCGCAGAGAGCATCAGCGAACCTATAAGTCATTCTTCTAAAGAAAAAACTGCACACAAGACCCACTATACGAGCGCAACTAATAAGTCGAAAAGAAGGCTCTTTAGAGATCCTGATGAAAAGATAGTAGCTGGTGTATGTTCAGGAATAGCATCCTATCTGGGTATAGATGATCCGCTATGGGTGAGAATAGTCATGGCAGTGCTTATATTCGGTGCAGGTATAGGTTTCCCTTTATATCTCTTCTTATGGATTATTGTCCCTAAGGCAAAAAATGCAAGTGATAAGCTAGCCATGAAAGGAGAACCTATCAATGTAGAAAGTATCGCAAGGACGGTAGAAGACGAATTGTCTGATCTACAAGCTAAGCTGACTGATCTTAGCAAGGACTTCCAATCTAAAAAAAAAAGAAAGTAAAAACTCTTCTTCTTCAAGATATGCCTGTTCGTAATGGCTTTATGTTCTAGTTATTGATTACTTACTAACCAGTATTTTCGTAGTGATAAGAGCAAGCAGTAGTGGCTTGCTCTTTTTTTCCATTCCTATCTATTTACCTGTTTCAAAGTTTGTAATAGCTGCGCCTATGGCTCGTGAATTGTACTTTTTTCGTCCATTCCCATTTTTTATTGTTCCTAATAGGCTGCGCCTATGGCTTGCTGATATATCTCATACTATTATTCTTTGTAGTTTAAAATAGGTTGAGCCTTTAGCTAGCTATCACAGATACTTTATACCAATTCTAGTTTAGAATGACGGTAATTATTTATTTTGTTCTTCATGTTCCTTCGTTAAAAAGCCTCGCCGAACCTATGGGTTCGCCTACGTTTTTTGCCTTGATCCATTTTGAACAATTCTAAATCCTTTTCCGTCATCTAAAAATAAAAATGGTATTATATATTATCTCCACATAGAAAATACCTACTGCACAAGAGAAATCGATTACAACAACAAGTGGATGTACGCATTGTCTGCGTGAGGTGCCTGTATAGTGAGGACCTAGTCCGAAGTCCGTGATAGGCCTGTGAGATAAGCTAGGGACCGAACCGTATGGTGAGCTAGGAAGGGACCGACCTGTGCGCTAGCTTATCAGCATCGCAGAAGGTCACGCCCAAATTTACTTAGTTAAATAACTATCTACAATTATTAGATGTGATAATATGATATTAGCCTTTTTACTCCATACAGGATAAAAGAATTTTTGAGTTAGTCTCATGCGATACCTTGTATAATTATTTTGAACTCATAATTACAAACTTTTAATTGGTCAAGTACCTTAGGGGTAGATAGCATTAAAACTTATCTAAAAAAGAAATTAATCTATCTCGTACTCGATAAAATTTGCTAAATCTGGATATTTATCAGCCAAGATAAATAACTTATCGCGTTCTATTCTTTGACCATCTATATAAGGCACAACCTGTGGATTCTCGATATTGTAACCTTCCAGTTCCCTCTTGATAAAAAACGTTTCTGTGTAATTATCATACATCCCAACAGTATACTTATACATACGATCTGGGGGTGTGTTTTCTATCATGATATGTTTATAGTTAGCCAGTACTTCATTCTTTAGAAGCTTATCTGTTTCCGCAATCTGAATCTTATAAGAGAGACCATCTTTCAGCGTCATATACAACTGACTTTCCGCTGCACGTAAGTAATCTGGGATATCATATTTCTCTTGCGTGATCCTGTAAGAAGAATTTCCAGACTGTATTAGATTCATCTCCACACGCTTGTTCATCTTCTCAGAAAGGTCCACGCCCTGACCACCAGAATCGTACTTGACAAGTGGGTAGGCAGATCCTAGTCCCTTCAGTAATATTCTATCTCCAGCAATATTTTGTGAGGTAAGTAGGTCCTTTATTTCTTCAGCAAATTTGATAGAAAAATATAGATCATATTCTGGCAAGCCTTCTTTTAGTGTATGCCCTACGATTTCTATATTTGTTCCAGGATTAACCATTAGAAACCTTGCTGCCTCGGCAACAATTAATTGATTTCTTTCTGAAGCTATGTCTCCACTTTTATCTGGAAATAGAGATCTATTTTGAAAATTTAGTATCTCTTCTGGATAAGAAGTCCCTTCTCCAGATCCTGTTACAGCTATCGGTGTTTCATTGTATTCTCTAGCTTCTTCTTCTGGTATTTCCGCCTCTTCTTGTGCTTGCTCCTCACCGTATATCTCATCTTCGTAAGAATAGATAATCTCGTCGTTAGGTACAATGAAGATCTCCTTTTCCTGATATGCATCTAGATAATGTTGCACAAAATCTGGAACAATCTTATTCGTGTTAGTTATATTGCTACCGCCCGTCATCTCCGTCTGATAGAGGTCATACCCGCCCCCACTATTGAGCAATCTATCAGAAGAAAAAACACCTGTACGACCATTTCTGTGAAGTCTAAAATATATATCATCTTTATCCGAATTTATCGGTGGCAACATATTCTTTGCTCTGGACCACTTTTTCTTAGATGCGTTATAGTTAGTAGCATATATATCGTATCCTCCTATTCCTTTTATCCTATTACTACTAAAATACAAGCTGGTTCCATCTGCCGCTAAGTAAGGCGATACTTCATCATATATCGTGTTGATCTGAGGTCCGAGATTGAATGGATCTATCCATGCTCCTTCTATCATCATGGTTCCGTAGAGGTCATACCCGCCATATCCTTGCATGTCCTTAGAAGCAAAAACAAAAATATTATCCTTGAACACATCGAGGTAATCTACACTACTTTCGTTAAAGGGTGATGCCATCTTTTGTCGCTCTAGATATTCCGGAATTACAACTCCAAAAGTATCTGCATACACGTATTTCTCATCGAAACCCTGAGAGAAAAAGAGTATTTGACCATCATCGCTTATATCTAGCAGCACTTCGTTTTCTATTCCATTCATTTCTGGATTGATCGGGAGTGCTCGAGTGAAATTATCATTTGCAGATTCTATTCTGTAAATATCATAGTTATAAGAAACGATCTCTACATCAGCATCCTGCTTATTACTTTTTCTGTTAGAAGAAAAATAATATACATTATCATAATTAGGACTGGTAAGCGGACTGATCTCATCGTAAGGGGAGTTCACTGCAGCACCAAGATTTTTCACTGTTCCTACAGCGGGTTTGAATCTATAATTGATAGCTGAATTACAGTTTTTGACATATTCTACAACGATAAGCCTAGAGGGGTGATCAGAACCTACAGCCTTCAGATAATCTTTGTAAAAGGTGATCGCTTCCTTGTATTTTGACTCACTATGTTTCATCTGACCCATAAGGAATAAGGTTTCAGGATTCTGATTTCCTTGGTTGATGGATTGGATGATATCTTTCTGTGCTTTGCTGAAGTTATTGGTTTTGAAATAACAATAAGCTCGCTTAAATAGCGCACTCGGATTATTGTCAATATCAGCATATTTATAGAAATATATGGCTTCTTTGTATTTCTGTTCTTTCAGTAGTTTCTCTCCCTCAGAAATATAATCCTCTTGCGCTTGTAATGGCGCAAACACAGCAAGGATACATAGTAATGTCAATAGTTGTTTTATCACGATCTAAATTGTCTGTTCTGAATCAAATGCTTCTAAATAGTCGGCAATTCTTCTCAAAAATGAACCTCCCAAAAATCCGTCCACAACTCTATGATCATAAGATAAAGATAGAAATACCATATGTCTTACCGCTATAAGATCCCCATGTTCGGTTTCTACCACGGCAGGTTTTTTTCTGATCGCTCCAGTAGCTAAAATAGCTACCTGAGGTTGGTTTATTATAGGGGTCCCCATTACATTCCCAAAAGTACCTACATTCGTTACGGTGAAAGTCCCATCTTGAATATCTGTAGGACTTAACTTATTATTACGTGCTCTATTTGCTAAGTTATTCACCGCTTTAGTAAGCCCTAGTAAATTAAGGTGATCTGCTTGCTTGATCACCGGTACAATAAGGTTACCTGAAGGTAGTGCTGTAGCCATCCCTATATTAATATAATTTTTCTTTACGATCTTATCGCCTTGTAAGGAGATATTGACCATCGGATAATCATGTATCGCTTTGACAACCGCCTCCATAAAGACTGGTGTATAGGTTATCTTCTCATTATACTTTTTCTGGAAGTCAACCTTTACCTTATTTCTCCAGTTCACGATATTAGTTACGTCAGCTTCTACAAACGAGGTTACATGTGGCGAGGTATGTTTAGACATTACCATATGGTCAGCAATGAGTTTCCTCATTCTATCCATCTCTATAATCTCAGTTCCACCAGCAAAACTGCTACTAGTCACAGTCGACTTAGCTGGAGCAGGGGTAGATGAAACCTGGCTAGCACCTACTTCTGGAGCTGCTGCTGGTGCAATCTGTGCGCCCGCAGATCTATTTGTAATGTAATGTAGGATATCTTTTTTAGTAACTCTTCCATCTTTTCCGCTACCTGGGATTTGTTCCAGTTCTGCAACGGCTATCTGTTCTCTCTGCGCTATATTTCTTACTAGTGGCGAGTAGAATCTATTACTTGCTCTTGCAGGTATAGACTCTGATGGTGCATTAGCTTCACTTTGTCTAGGGGCTGCGTGGGTATCATTATTTTTTACGGGGGCTACCAGTGCTGGTGTGGGAGGTACTTGCACGTTTTCAGGAGTTACTTTTTCTGCTGCTGGAGCAGAGATAATCGGCGCATCTTCTTGAGCACTTGCTACATCTGATTCTATGTAGGCAATCACTTTTCCTACCTCTACAATATCATTTTCTTTATAAAGTAATTCTTTTATAACACCATCTACAGGAGATGGAATCTCAGAATCTACCTTGTCCGTGGCAATTTCTAGGATGGTCTCGTCTTCTGACACGGTATCTCCAGGCTGCTTTACCCATTTTAGGATGGTTGCTTCCATGATACTTTCGCCCATCTTAGGCATCGTAAGTTCAAATTTAGCCATACAATTTCTGGTTGGTATTTATAAAAATGCAAAGTTAGCAATTATTCTGCATCAATATATTTTCTGAGCATATTCAAAGCTACATTTGTAGTATAAATAATATTTTTGTCTCTATTTTTTGATAATTGTAGTTTTTTAGTCTTTATTTTGTTCTGATCGCCGCAAGCTAGCCAGATCGTGCCTACAGGTTTTTCTGGTGTTCCTCCTCCTGGCCCTGCGATCCCTGACACCGCAATAACAACATCTGTCTGCAGTAGTTGCAAGCCACCTCGTACCATAGCTATAACAGTTTCTTCACTTACTGCTCCATACTTGTTAAGCAGTTCTTCGCTCACGTTTAATAATGAGGTTTTTAGCTTATAATCATAGGCAACGATAGATCCCATATAATAAGTAGAAGCTCCAGCTGCAGAAGTTATAGTTCTAGAAATATTTCCTCCAGTACAACTTTCTGCCGTTCCTACCGTAACTGATTTAGCTACATATTTTTGCTGGATTGCTTCTGCAAGGGTCTGACTTCCATAACCAAAGACGATATCGGAAAGTCTCGTAGCGATTCGCTCACTATATTCCTGTAATTGCGACTCTAGTAAGGCATCATCTTTTCCCCTTCCAGATATCCTAAGCCTTACCGTCCCTAGTGAGGGTAGAAAGGCAATACAGAAATTATTAGGAAAGTTATCTGTAATGTCCTCTATCTTATCCGCTATCGTTGTCTCCCCCATTCCTATCGTTCTAATCGTACGATGCTTAAGGAACACATCAGATCTAGTCTTAATGAGCTCAGGTACTAGACTATGCTCAAAAATCCACTTCATCTCATAGGGTACACCGGGCATACTTACAATCCGACATTTGCCGCAATGAAAGAGCATACCTGGTGCCGTGCCCATAGTGTTCTTAAGAATCTGTGTCCCCATAGGCATATAACATTGTTCCTTCAGGGTCTCGGTTAGCGTCCTATTATATCTTGCGTACAATGCATCAATATGCGCATATACATCATCGTCAAAATACATCTCCAAGCCCAGAAAGGAAGCTATACTTTTCTTCGTAATATCATCCTTAGTTGCGCCCAGACCTCCTGTAGTAATAATCAGGTCCGCCTCTAGAGACGCCGTAGCTAAGGTATGTTCTATAGCTTCTTTGGTATCTTGGATAGATAAAATTTTTACAACTTGTATGTCAAGTAAATGCAGCTCCGAAGCTAACCACGTAGAATTAGTATCTAGAATCTGACCTATTAGAATCTCATCCCCGATGGTAACAATTATCGCTTTCATACTATATATCTTATATCTCCAAAATTATAGGCTTTTCTTTTACCTTCTGCATCCTCAAGAACGAGATGACCATTATCTAAAACATCCATAATTCGTGCTTCTATTCTTTCACCAACGGGATCTCTAAAAGCACTAACAGTATTATATCTGTATAAGGTTTTCAGATACTCAGACTTTATTTTTGTGAAGCTTTCACCAAATTGTAAATACTTACAAAGATATTCTGACAACTCATATTGTAAAGTCTTTATCTCCTGCTGCTTACCTGTAATCTGCTTAAGCGATATCGGATTAGGAATATCTGAAGGAAAGTCTAGCGTATTGACATTTAAGCCTAAACCGAAAATACTGTATTGGATATTTCTACCTGAGATAACATTCTGAATCAGAATACCCGCCAGCTTTTTATTACCCACATAGATGTCATTTGGCCATTTTACAGAACATTCTACCCCGATATATTGTCTTAAGAACTCTACCAGAACTAAACTATATTTCATCGGTAGTTTGTAAAAATCAGTAATAGGGAAAGATGAAAACGGTAAAATAAGTGAAAAACTTAGATTTTGGTCCGTACCGCTGTACCATTTCCTGCCAATTTGACCCCTTCCGTCTGACTGATTGAACGTAAAAATGGTTGTTGGAGTGCTTGGTTTGTTATTTGCTATGTAGTTAGAGGCATATATATTGGTCGATTCGGACGTTTCTAAGTGTATGTAATGGCAATTCAAGCTTTATATTATGGTTACATAAAGATAGCGATCTGAATTTTAGTAAATTTATAAAAAATAGAAAATAAATATTGGAAGCAAAAAAAATAAAAGCGTCGGAAAATGATATGATCATTCTAAATGACACGATAGTAGACGCCATACAAGATATAAAAGGAAATAATATCATAAAGTTAGATCTCAGGAAATTAGACGGTGCCCCGACCGAGTATTTTATCATCTGTGAAGGGGATTCTTCTACACAAGTGCGAGCTATAGCGGAAAATGTCTCTAAAAGAGTAAGAGAAGATCTAGCCGTAAGCCCATCTTCTAAGGAAGGGGTAGATAATGCTAACTGGGTTTTGGTAGATTATTTTAATACCGTAGTCCATGTTTTCTACCCTGAGACCAGAAATTTTTATGAACTTGAGGATTTATGGAGTGATGCAGAGATCACAGAGTACCAAAATCTATAAGTTGAACCAATTACCTATTAAGAGGGTTACTACATTACATCATATTAGCTTAGAAAAATGAGTGAAAACGACAATAAAAATCCGAAGAAAATACAATTCAATTCCTACTGGATATATGGATTAGTAATTTTCTTCATCATCGCACTTAATCTGCTTGCTCAGATTAATAATAAAACGGCTGATAGTTCGATAAACCAGTTCAGACAGATGGTCCAGAATGGCGATGTGGAAAAAGTAGAAGTAATTAATCGTAATGCTGTCAATGTATTTATCAAAAAAGAATCATTCAGCAAATATGAGATTCAGGAAAACCAGTTCAACCTCTTACAACCTCACTTTACTTTTGAGGCAGGTGATATTACTTCCTTTATGGAAAAAGTAGACATGCTGGAGAAAGAAGGTCACGAAGTGGATCTAGTTTTTGACTCTAAGCCTAACTACCTTGCTAATATAATGGGCTGGCTTTTTCCTGTCCTACTGCTGATCGGCTTGTGGGTATTCTTCATGAAACGTATGAGCGGTGGAGCCGGTGGACCAGGATCCCAGATTTTCAATATAGGAAAATCAAAAGCCACCTTATTTGACAATAGTAATACTAAGGTGAATGTAACTTTCCAAGATGTAGCTGGTCTGGAAGAGGCCAAGGAAGAAGTCATGGAGGTTGTAGATTTTCTTCAAAATCCAAAAAAATACACTGCTCTAGGTGGAAAAATTCCTAAGGGTGTTCTACTAGTAGGTCCTCCAGGAACAGGAAAAACATTACTAGCAAAGGCTGTCGCTGGAGAAGCAGGTGTACCTTTCTTTTCTATATCAGGTTCTGACTTCGTAGAAATGTTTGTAGGAGTAGGTGCATCGAGAGTTAGAGATTTGTTCAAACAAGCTAGAGAAAAAGCTCCATGTATAGTATTTATTGATGAGATAGATGCGATAGGTAGAGCAAGGGGAAAAGGTGCTATGCAGGGTGGAAATGACGAGCGAGAAAACACACTGAATCAGCTACTAGTAGAAATGGATGGATTCTCTACAGATAAGGGGGTTATTCTTATGGCAGCAACTAACCGGCCTGATGTACTAGATACAGCGCTGATGCGTCCGGGAAGATTTGACAGACAGATTGGAATAGATAGACCAGATCTTAAAGGTAGAGAAGCTATCTTCAAGGTACACCTGAAGTCTATAAAAACCAATGACGAGTTAGAACCAGCAGTTCTTGCAGAAATGACGCCTGGGTTTGCAGGAGCCGAAATAGCTAATGTATGTAATGAGGCTGCACTCGTAGCAGCAAGAAGAAACAAAAAAGCCGTAGACCTAGACGATTTTAACTACGCACTAGACAGAGTTATCGGCGGTCTAGAAAAGAAAAATAAACTGATATCTCCTAGAGAGAAAGAAATTATTGCTTATCACGAGGCAGGTCATGCTATATGTGGTTGGTACCTAGAACATGCTTCCCCTCTCGTCAAAGTAACCATAGTTCCTAGAGGAGTAGGTACTCTAGGCTATGCACAGTATCTACCAAAGGAAGAATATATAACTAGAACAGAGCAGATGCAGGATAGAATAGCGATGACACTAGGAGGGCGTGCCGCTGAGAAAATTGTCTTTGACAAAATATCTACTGGTGCGCAAAATGATCTAGATCAGGTAACCAAAATGGCCTACAGTATGATCGCTATATATGGTATGAACGAAAAAGTGGGCAATGTATCCTTTCATGGTATGTCCCAAGATAATTTCAATAAGCCTTACTCTGATGACACAGCTACTCTGATAGATGATGAAGTAAGAAAGATGATAGATGTAGAATACATACGAGCACAGGAGTTACTGAAGGGAAAAAGGAAAGAACTTAATATTCTAGCAGAGATGTTATTAGAAAAAGAAGTCTTACTTAAGTCAGATGTGGAAAGGCTCATAGGAAAACGACCCTTTGCCACGGAAGATAAAATCGTCAAAAACAGTAAAGACAACGAAAAATACAAAGGTCTTTTCGACGAAGAAAAGTTACCCTCAACAAATTAGAAAAAAAGGATCAAGCTAGAAACTTGATCCTTTTTTTTATATCATATAACGCTCAATAGTTATTACACCTATATAACAGTAGCCATGATATTACCTCAGATCTAAAACAAAATATGTCATCTAAACTTACTGTGACTATGTAATAATTGTTTTGCTTCGTAAAACTTATCAGATCAGCATTAAAATTATACCTTAGACCTAAATCATAGAACATGGGAATATTTAGCAATATTAAAACTTTCATTATAGTAATTTTGTGCCTACCCTATTCCTCTTTTAGCCAAGATTGTTGTGATACTGATGGAAAACTTGTCATATGTTATCTACCCTCAGACGAATATTGTTCTGGGGATTGCAGATACCATTATGACGACATATTTATGGAAGGCCTAAGATCTAAGCTAAATAATACCTCCTACTTTGGCCCTGATGGCATTTCATCCTGTGAAGTTGAAGAAATTCCTTTAAGGAATATAAGTTCAGTAAACCAGCTGAATAACCTCAATTGTGATATCATTTTTCTTGGCGTAGCAAATTCTCAATTGACTGGATCTAATTCTATTTTTACTACTTCACTTCCCATGTCTTTTACTGATATTGTCTTAGAATGGTCTGTAGAATGTATTGAAAATTTAGTCATCTCTTTTCAGGGAGAATCCACTAGATGGGGGTATGAAATATTAAGTGATAATGTCAATCCTAACACCCCAGCAGTAGCTACAACTCCTAATATCTTCAACGGTATTTTTGGTACTATAGATGAGGTAAATCAAGGAGGTTCATTTCAAGCTAACTTTTCAGCAATTCCACCTACTGGGTCAACGATACTCGCACAAGACGATCTAGGTAGACCTACTATTGTCCTAGATAATGCTACGAATGATATTCTTATGGCAGATGTCGGTTTAGTCTGTAATACTGCAGGCGATGTTTCTATTTCTCCCTTAATCATAAATAGTAATGATATTTTAGTTTGTAATGTTTTTGCTCTTGGCTGTGATATTGCAGGTAACTTTGCGTCAGAAACCGCCATTATTTGTGAAAATTCTAGTTATGAACTTCCAGATGGCATCATAGTAAACGAAGCAGGAGATTATAGTTCTGTAATTGTAGGCTCTATGGGTTGTGACTCTACCATTATCACTACCGTTGAGCTATACACTCCAGAGCCAACTACAATCACTTATGAAGGCTGTGCGTCTGATGGATACGAAATAGAGATAGGAAACAATATATATAATGAATCTAACCCTGTCGGCACGGAGAATCTGCCCGGTTTTTTAGGCTGCGATTCCACCGTAACTATAGAGCTTATTTTTCGCGAAAATTCTGAAGGATTTTTTGATACGATCATTTGTATGGAAGATTCTTTTCTCTATTTAGAAAATAATTTTACAAGCCAAAGCGATACAACTATTATAATTCCTAATGCAGCAAACTGCGATTCTTTCGTTAATGTGCTTGTAGAGATAGCCGAATTTATGGATGTAGTAATAGACGAGCGTACAATAGTAATACGTAACTCTGAAGAATTTCTATTTGATTTAGATATTCCTAATGATTACGCCATAAGCTGGACTCCATCTTCTGGCCTAAGCTGTACAGATTGTGCAAATCCCATTCTTAACAACATAGATGACATTCCCATTTATACCTTAACCCTAACGTCTGAAAAAGGCTGCCAAAGCATGTACAGTTTTCCAATAAGCTATATTTGCGAACCCTATATTCCTAATATTTTTAATCCAGAATCTATAAACGGAAATGATAGATTTGGACCTCTTACCTCTTGTGAACTTACAGACTATACTTTTATAGTATACGATCGCTGGGGTTCAGTTATATTCGAAACAAAAAATCAGGATAATCATTGGAATGGTACCAAGAATAGAAGTGACTTAGATTCAGGTATTTTTGTATACTTCTGCGAATATTCTAATAATGGCGAATTAATTCAGCAATCTGGACCTTTGACTTTGATACGATAAGTCATAATTTTTAACGCGTACGAGCTTCGACTTGTTATTTAAGGATGTTGGATTCCATGTTCGCTCGTTATATCATCTCGAGAACAGCTGGTCATGGTCATCGTAAATATATTAAAAAGGACCTATACATTAAATTCGCTAATCGTATTATAATGTTTTAATTACAAATAATATACTTGATTTACAGTACATACAAATCTTTTCCTGTCTTCGCCACTTGTTGGGATTTTGAGCTAGAACCCCCATGAATACTAAGTTTAATTTTGAAAATGGGTGTCCCGTGTCTAAATTTGGTCATGTTTATCCGAAAAAAGAAGAACAAGTCAGGCAGCCAATCCGTACAAATCATTTCAAAAGCAAGAGGTAAATACAAAGTAATCTCCACAATAGGCAGTGGTCGAACTGAACAGGAGTTGCAAAGATTAGTATTTCTAGCCCAACAAGAACTCAATAGGCTGAAAGCCCAAACTGAATTATTTGTTTCTGAAAAAGATATTTCTGTAGACACTATTTTCGCGGCTTTAAGTAATTCTAGTATACGTACAGTTGGCCCTGAATTGATATTTGGTAGAATATATGATCACATCGGTTTCAATCAAATTCAGGAAGACTTATTTCGTCATCTAGTTATTTCTAGATTAGCATTTCCTTTAAGCAAGCTTAGGACAGTTGATTATCTATATAGATATCAAGGCGTAAAAATAAGCATCAGTAGTGTTTATCGATTCTTAGATAAACTTAATGAGCGATTAAAAGATCAGGTAGAACAAATAAGTTTTAAGCATACTAAGAAAACCCTAGGAGGTAAGGTCAATGTTGTCTTTTATGACATGACCACTATTTATTTTGAAGCAAGTACAGAAGACGAATTGCGCAAGACAGGATTTTCAAAAGATGGCAAGCATAGTAACCCACAAATTTTTCTTGGACTATTAGTAGGCCTGGGTGGCTATGCGATTGGCTATGATATTTTTCAAGGTAATATTTACGAGGGTCATACCCTGATTCCTTTTCTCGAAAAGATAACTAAGAAGTTTGACTTGGATAAACCCATTGTTGTTGCTGATGCAGGGTTGTTATCCAAAAGTAATGTCAAGGCACTGAATGAGACCGGTTATCAATACATTCTTGGGGCAAGAATAAAAAATGAAGGTGATAAAGTAACAAAAAAAATACATGAGAAAGGCTTCAAAAACGGTCAACTAAGAAGCATTACGAAAGAAGGTAACCTCCGGCTAATTCTAAGCTATTCAGATAAACGGGCAGCAAAAGATGAGCACAATAGAAAAAGAGGACTACTGCGCTTACAAAAAAGGATTAAAACAGGAAAGCTGACTAAGGCCAATATTAATAATCGAGGATACAACAAATACTTGAAGATGGACGGTGAGCTTACTGTCGATCTTGACGAAGAAAAAATAGAAGAAGACAAAAAGTGGGATGGCTTAAAAGGATATGTAACAAATACTGAATTGACCAAGAGACAAATTGTAGAACACTATAGTAACCTATGGCATATCGAAAAAGCATTCCGCATGTCGAAAACAGATTTAAGAATAAGGCCTATCTATCATCAATTGCGAAAGAGAATCGAAGCGCATATTTGCATATCATTTACAGCGTACACAATCTACAAAGAGCTGGAAAGGATACTTTACAAAGAGAAATCACACCTCTCATTAGAAAGATCAGCAGACTTAACTCACAATATGTATCGCATCACCTATACTCTGCCTGAATCGAAGCAGACAAAATCGAGACTGTTAAATATGGATGATGAGCAAGCAGAGCTTTACAGGATTATTGGGAAATATTTCTAGGGTGTCCCATTGGCGAAAACAGGA
>Ga0209828_1001776_pt1 | contig 18894 bp, 14 predicted proteins | sample MaitaG_FD_187429 | JGI IMG/M metagenome (GOLD analysis project Ga0209828, IMG submission 187429) | Marine algal microbial communities from Maine, USA - Maine_Asex2 metaG (SPAdes) (version 2) | ecosystem: Host-associated > Algae > Red algae > Unclassified | place: Maine, USA | collected 2015-01-05 | reverse complement strand
TGGACGATGGGTGGCCTGAGCCGGGCAACCCTGGCCGAAAGTTTTTTTGTGACCGCGCGTGCCTCCGGCATGATCTTCTTCATCGTGCTCGGAGCGGCCTTCTACAACGGCTTCCTCGCGCTGACACAACTGCCACAAGAGGCTGCATCCTGGGTCGCCGCGAGTGGCTTCAGTCCCGTGTTCGTGCTGGTACTGATACTCGTCTTCTACCTCGCTCTCGGTTGTTTGATGGACAGCCTTTCGATGATCCTCCTGACGATCCCGATCTTCTGGCCGATCGTCCAGGAGCTCGATTTCGGACTGGTCTCGATGCTGCAGCTGCAGAGCTCCCGGCTCGACGCATTAGTGGCGAGCGGAGTGGAGCTACCGGTGGCGCTCGTGCAGGAAGCGCAGGGTCTGCTGGCTGGTGGGCAGGAGCTGTCGCGCGAGACGATGCGCGAGCTCGGCCTGCGTGGTGCGTCGCCCGGTGCGCTGAATCGCGTCAATGTCGAACAGACGGCCATCTGGTTCGGTATCCTCGTGCTCATCGTTGTCGAAGTCGGACTGATCACGCCGCCCGTCGGCATGAACCTCTTCGTCATCAACGCGATGGATCGAAAGACACCGATGGTCGAAACCTACAAGGCGGTGATCTATTTCGTCGCGTCAGACCTTGTGCGTGTCGTGTTGCTGGTAGTTTTCCCGATCATTACCCTGGTACTGCTACCTTGGTAACCGCGCACTGATAGCCAGTGCCAGGCCAATGAGTGCGACACCATGAAGCTGCCAGCAGACACGACATCGGCACTGGAAGAACGTCTCCAGGATCTTTCGGCAGTTCCTCGCAGCATGCCGGCATCGTTCTATGCCGATCCAGCCATGCACCCGGCTGAAGTAGAGCGCGTGTTCATCAATGGCTGGGTCTGCGTAGGTCGCGCCGATGAGGTTCCAAAGAAAGGCGACTACTACACGCTCGAGCTCTTCGATGAACCTTTGGCCGTCGTCAGGCAGGCTGACGGGGGCGTCGCCGTGCTGTCCAACGTGTGCAGGCATCGAGGCAGCCAGATTCTCGCCGGTGCCGGTCACGTTTCACGACTGACCTGTCCCTACCATCGCTGGTCGTACGCGCTGGACGGAACACTGCTGGCGGCCCCTTTGCTGCAAGAAACGGCCGGGTTTTATGCCAGCCAGTGCAAGCTACCCGGATTCCGGACACAGCTCTGGATGGGCTGGATATTCGTGAACCTGGATGGCAAGGCCGATGATTTTGCGGTCGAGATCGAAGGTCTTGACGACTACGTCCGCAACTATCATGCAGAACAGATGAAGACCGTCGGAGTGGAAACCGAACACTGGGAAGTGAACTGGAAGTGTCTGGCCGAGAATTTCATGGAGGGCTACCACCTGACCCCCGTGCATCGAAATACCCTGCACCCGATGACGCCGAGTCGCCTGTGCGAGAAGATTCCGGGCGGCAAGGGCTATACCGGCTACAAGTCTCACTACAGCCCTTCGTTCATTGGACGTACGCAGGTTCATCCTGACATGACCCCGGAAGAATGCAGCCAGTCGATGATGGTCTGGATCTATCCTTCCTTCGTAGCCGCCATTTCTCCCAATTCCTCGGTGTACATGAGCATCACACCCAGTGGGCCGACATCTCTGCAGACACGCTGGGCCGTCACCTCACGTGAGGAAACTTTCGAATCCGGTGAAGCGAATGACCGTCTGGCCTTTGCACGTGCATTCAACAGCGAAGATCGCGATCGGTTGCTGGACGTGCAGAAGGGCCTGCGTTCGCGCTTTGCAACCCGCGGCTTTCTAGCGCCGGCCGACTATGAAGGGACCGTGTGGGACTTCTACTACTACCTCGCCGAAAAAGTGCTCTGACGACAAGCTCTCGCGGGTGTCTGCGACGGCTTTGTCGGCAATCGGATCTTGTCCGGTTATCGCGAAGCAGCCAACACCGAGTCTAGCGAGACTTCCGGTTCCGGAGCCTGGCGACGCTGTCGCGATGCTCACCGTAGAGCACGATCTTGTGTTCGTGAAGGTCGTAGCCGAGCTCATTGGCGATCTCGTTGAGCCGCTGTTCGATGATTTCGTCCTTGAATTCGGCAACCCGCCCACTCTTCACGCAGACGATGTGGTCGTGGTTGTCGCCAGTGTCGAGCTCGAACACAGCCTGGCCACCATCGAAATGGTGTCGGGTAACCAGACCGGCCGATTCGAATTGGGTCAGCACGCGGTAGACAGTGGCGAGACCGACATCGTCGCCGCTCTCGAGCAACGCCCGATAGACATCCTCTGCGGACAGGTGGTGTGGATCAGCCTGCTCGAGAATCTCGAGTATGTTCTGTCGCGGCAGCGTCAGTTTCAGTCCGGCGCTCTTGAGGTCCTTGCGCAGGGAGCCGGGCTCGATCGTCGTCAACCTGGCCATCTTGTCGTCCCCGAAGATCCTCGTGTGCCGCGATTGTAGCTCTATTTCCACATCCTTCCAAAGGGATTGCTCCGCATGACGATCGTTCGCTTCGAGGATCTGATTTCATTCAGGATAGTGAGAAATCGAGAGCAATTTGCGATTGCAGATTGATGCCGATATCGCCGCGCGACGTTGCGGCCATGTGCGGACTCGACAGGATGGATTTCATGCATCAGGCGCGACGTCGACCCACCGAGACCACTGTCCGGCTTTGCCGCGTTCGTTACGCAGGCCTCCGCTGACCAGACGATCGAATGGCACTTCCGGCGGTGCAAGAAAGATCGATCCGAGCAACCGTTCTTCGGTACCGATGCCGAGTATGTTGAACAGAGCTTCGTTGCGCAGGATTCCGCCACTCGACCAGTAGCTGTGCCACCCGTGTGCCGTCGCGAGCAATAACAGGTTTTGCACGGCGGCTGAGGCGGCGGCCACGTGTTCGACGTTGGCGAGCGTGAACACCGTCTCGCCGCCGCCGTCACTAACCCCCGCGTCCCCGTCATTCCTCTCTGGATCAGGTAGCCAGGTGGCTTGTACGAGCGCACCGCAGGCACTCAACATGGCGCTGATCTTCGACTGCCAGGCGCGTGACCACTCGGAGTCGGGGTGCGCCTCGGCGCGGTGTTCGAGCAGATCGACCAGACGTCGGCAATCGGCGCGCTCGATCACGTGAAAGCGCCACGGTACCGGCGAATCTGTCGCGCCCTGACGGTGCGTCTCGTGCGCACGGCGGTGAAACGGGGCCGCCCCTGCATTATCGATCATCGACGCAAGTGTGCCGTGATGAGCTTCGGTCCAGACGTCATCGCCTTCAGCAGAACGCAGAGCGGGATCGGACAGGAGTTTGGCCGTGCGCCGCTCTCTGATGAGCTGTACGAGTGTTTCGCTCGCAAGTTCGCGGTCGTGCGAAGCGGTGTCGCTCATCTGTGCAGTGCTCCGGTCGGTAATTCGATCTATCGTGAAGATGATTCGTCGAGGGCCGCGCGGGCCGACCGGGTCATCGCGACCAGGCGGGTACGCACCGAATCGAGCGGGACGATCGGCGGGTCGATGCGGATCGTAACGTGTCGGACCTCGTCCGCAAGAACAACTTCGACATCGAGTTGTTCCGGAGTGATCGCTGACATTCGCGCCTTCTTCGCCTCCGGCACCTGACCGTAGACCCGCGCAATCGCGAGCACCGCGTCGCTGTGGTCCTCGTTCATGTGCGCCACAATGCCCTCGGCGAAGCCTGGCGGAAACGTCATTGCGGTCACGATGGTCAGCCGTCGTAGTCGACGATGTCAACCAGCTTGGTCGCTGTCGCGCGGTGCGTGGCGATCTCCGCGAGAGACAGTGTGTCGGCGTCGAAGTCGCCCCAGCTCGCTACCAGCGCCGAACGCGGCACATCGTCCTTGACGGGGTATTCGTGATTCGCCTCGGCGTAGAGACGCTGAGCCTCGTCGCCGGACATGAACTCCATCAGTTTCAATGCATTTTCGGTATTGGGCGATGCCTTTGTCATCAAGACGCCACTGATGTTCATGTGCGTGCCACGATCGTTCTGGTTCGGGAAGACAATGTCGACAGCATCGGCCCATGCCTTCTGCTCTTCGTCGTTCGCCATCGCGCCCATGTAGTAGGAATTGATGACAGCGACATCACACTCCCCGGCGGCGATCGCGCTGACCTGAGCCCGATCGTTGCCTTGCGGCTTTCTCGCGAGATTGCCCTTGACGCCCTCGAGCCAGGCTTGTGCTTCTGCTTCACCGTGGTGGGAAATCATCGAGGCGATCAGCGCGACCATGTAGGCGTGCTTGCCACTACGTGTACACACTCTGCCCTCGAGCGCAGGCTTGGCAAGATCCTCGTAACTCGTCACGAGGCCGGGCTCGACCCGTTCCTTCGAAGTGACGATGATGCGAGCGCGATTGGTCAGCCCGTACCAGTGACCTTCCGGATCACGATCCTCGCTCGGGATGTTCGCATTGATCACCGCACTCTCGACCGCTTGCGAAATACCGGTTTCGACTGCTTCGGTCAGACGACCGACGTCAACGACCAGCAGCAAGTCGGCCGGGCTGTTGTCGCCCTCTGCACGCAAGCGCTCGATCAACCCTTCCTTCGCGAAGACGGTATTGACCTCGATTCCGCTCTCTGTGGTGAAGGCTTCGAATATCGGTTCGATCAGAAAGGGCTGACGATAGGAATAAACGTTGACCTCTCCCTCGGCCAAGGCGGCTGTCGAAGACAAGAGAACGGTGGCTGCCAAGGCGGCGGCGGGAATCTTTCGGTTCAAGGAATGGCACTCGGTTGGCAAGTTTCGAAGATCATAATAAGAACTATTCGTATTTACAACCCTGAATTTCGTGTGGGTTCTTGCCGCTCACAGGCGACCATCGTTGTGCTAATACCGAGTCGCGCTAGGTCTTCGGCAAAATCGTCGAGCGGCAGAATTCCCACACAAGGGGTTGCTCCAATGAAGTCGAGTGTGCCGTCACGCAGGTGCCGAAGCAGGGCAACGGCCGCCAGCACGGGCACATGCGGACCTGACTGGCCGCTTGCAGTAAGTCGCCAGCGGGCGCGTATCGGCAAGCCTTGTCCATTAAGACCGATCGCACGCACCTCCATGATTCCGACATCGACCCCGAAGCAACGCAGCTGGTTACCGATCCAGTGCAGTGGCCTGGCCAGCGGCGTAGCCGATCGAAGCAGACCGACTCGAACGAGTGCGCCGATGGCGGCAAGCGTGAGATGCTCGAAAGCCAAGCCGAGCCCTGCCTCGAAGACTGCCGATTTCCTCGGCCGGTAGCGTGAAACGAAGAGATCCAGATCGGGTGTCGCAACCAACGAAGCGTAGCGTCTGCCGATGCCCGGTGATCTGAATCGACGCGTTCGCCCCCAGCCGTGCGCGCGTACCCAGCGCCCGTCGTCGAACACCTGGACTGGCTGCCCGACAGTTGACAGGATCGCGCGGACGACCGCCAGACCAACGCTCTGCCGGTTGCTTGGACAGATGGTCGCCGCGATCGAGTCGATGCGTCTCCACCCGGCGCAAAGAGTGTCCAGTACCGCATGACTCAGCGCTGGCGTGCTGCTTGCTCCGCTGATGACAACGATCTTCGCCTGCCGCGCTGCCTCGTCGAACTGGCCGATGCCCGCCACGAATTCACGACTGTCGGCGAGATCGAGGTAGTGGACTCTTGCGTCGATTGCCGCACGGATCACCGTCGTCTGCTGCAACTGAAACGGGCCACTGGCATCGACAACAACATCTATGGCGAGTGTCTTAAGCGTGGCTGCGTCGAGCGTTTCACGGTCAATCACCAATACGTTGCTCAGCCCGAGCTCACTGGCGAGCCTGCGCAGCGGAGCCTCTCGACGTGCGCCCGGGATCACATTGATCCGGTGTTCGCAGACCAGATGGCGCACCAGTCGTTCACCGAAGGTGCCAGTCGCGCCGATGACAAGAACGGTAAGACAGCCCCTCCCGGAAGTCAGACTGGCTGACTTCGAGCACCGCGAATGCGATGAATCAGGACCGGGTGATGTCGTCGTGTCGTCGATCGCTGTCATGGTCTGTGACTCCCTTTGTGCCTTGACTCACGAGAGTTTATGACAGAAAATTCTGTCATGACAGAAATAACAGACAATACGGATGATCTTGCACCGTCAATCGAAATGTTTGTCCTTCGCTGGGGCGATCTCGGAGGTCAGTGGGGCGTCAACCGCTCCGTTGCACAGATTCATGCGCTGCTTTACGTGAGCGAGTTGCCACTGACAGCGGAAGACATCGCCGCGAAGCTCGGCATGGCGCGTTCCAATGTCTCGAATTCACTTCGCGAGCTCTCGGGCTGGAAGTTGATCGAAAGGGTGCCGGTGCTCGGCGATCGACGCGATCACTATGTGGCGGTGACCGACGTGTGGGAAATGGTGCGGCGGATCGCGATCGGGCGGAAGGAACGTGAGATCGATCCGGCGGCCGCAGCGCTGGCAGATTGCGTCAAGGCAGCTAGGTCGGATCCTGCGGTTGGTCCCGCGACACTCGCGCGTCTTGAGGAAATGGAGGGTTTTGTTGTCCGTGCGAGCCGTTGGTACGAGCAGATGCTCACGTTACCGGTCGCTCGGGTGAGCGCATTGATGGATATGGGAAGCCGTATCGTCGGTCTGCTTGGCGGTGAGCGCCGTGGCACGAAAACGAAGGGCAGCGGAGCAGAGCGAGGCGATGCGGAAATCGTCGACGACGTACCGAACGCCTGAGTCAAAGGCTCAGAGTCAAAGGCGCAGAGGATGTGAGAAATGGAAATCAGAAACGCGGTATTCGAAACTGATCCGCTCGACGGGCCAGGCATTCCGGGTAATGGGCACCAGCCGAGCAGGATCAGAGCGGACGCGAAGTTGTGTCCACCCACATTGGCCGATCTGCGATTCTGCAGATTGCTCGGTGCCGAGCACTGGGCGCGGCTACCGCTTGATGTACGTCGCCGGTTTACCAAGAGACTCGACGACAAGCACAGCGTTACCTACACAGGCCAGATCATCAGCTGCCGCATGAACGCCGTGGGCTGGGCGCTCGCGCAGATCCTCAGGCTCGTGGGCGGACCGTTACCGACCAGTCGTGACGAAGGCGTACCGGCGGCGGTGGTCGTGACCGAAGACGCCGCGATGTGCGGTCAGCATTGGACACGAATCTACGGACGGCGGGCCGGCTTTCCGCGCGTGATCGTCAGCAGCAAGCGATTCAGGGGGCCTACCGGGCTCGAGGAATATGTCGGCTGCGGGATAGGCATGGCATTGCGCGTGTCCGCCGACGAGCGCTCACTGCACTTTCATAGCGATCACTACTTTCTCGAGGCTGGCCGATTTCGCTGCCGGTTGCCCGACTGGCTCACGCCGGGCGCGCTTGTGGTCAGTCATGTGGATCGTGGTGGCGGTCAATTCGAGTTCGTGCTCGCATTGGAGCACCCCTGGTTCGGCGAGCTCGTGCATCAGGTTGCCTTGTTCGCCGATGGTTCGCTACTCACTCGTATCCGCTGATGGGTCTGGCGTCACGGGGCGTCGCTCGATCGGGGAATTACGCACGCATAGCAGTGCGTCGGAGATTCCGGCGACGAGCAGGACCGCCGCCATGCGGGGCCAGCGCTTCATCCGCCCGCAGGAGATTGGCCTGCGGGTGGCTGACCACCGGGAGGTTGGCCACCGGGAGCACCACCCCCTTCGTCGCCCTCGACGCTGCCGGTCTCGCCATGGAAGCAGCCGATGAACATGTTTTCGCCGGCGCTCGCCGCATGGTAGTGATAGCCATCTACCGGATTGACGTGCCCGCCGCAGTCATCGAACGCCGCGATCGTGTAGTTCGAGAGGATGTCCTGGACCGGTGCGGGAGCGGCCAACACCGTGCCGTTGAGGCTGACGCCGACGTTGCCGGTAAGGGCGCCGGGCGCATCGAGCGGCACGGGTTCCACGGGAATCAGCAACGTCCGAGATACACCTCCGTCGACATAGTCCAGTGAGCACTCGACGCAGTGATTCTGGGTAGGCATTCATCGAGGGGAAATTGTGCATTAACGGTGAAAATCCGCGTTCTAACAGTGTCAAGCCGTATTCATCGGACAAAGCAGTTTCCGCGTTCTGAGACATGGTTCCAATTGACGTCATTCACTGGAACAGCGCTTGCAGACCTCCCGACAGGCAATCACCGGCTTCACGGCGTCTCTAGGGAACGGGTTTTTTCACATGCTGCAAATGAAATCTCACGGCCCAACTGAATCGACTGCGTACCGCTTCTGATGGAACAGGCGGCTGTGGAGCAGAGCGACGTCTCTGTTGACGTAGGAAAAATCGTAGCGCCCGAGGTGGCTGCCCTGCACGCGCGTGCCAGACGTGCAGAGCGCCTGGCGACCCAGCAGACGGTGCTCGTTGGCATGCTTGCCGAGTTGCTTGCCCGCCGCTCGCTGGAAGGGGCACTTGACGCCCTGGCAGCGGCCATGAAGTCGTGTTACGACTGCGATCGGGTCGCCATAGCGCTTGACGTTGGGGGTGAGCTGACCCTGTCGGTCGTCTCGCAACAGGCGGTGCTGGCTGCTTCCTCGTCCGAGGCTCGTCTGCTGGTCGATGCGATGAGTGAAGCCTGCGCGGAGGATTCGATTGTCTGCTGGCCACCCACATCAGATGGGTTGGGTGTACTGGTCGCGCATCGTTCATTGGCCGGCCGACGTCTGTCTGGGTCGATTTGTAGCGTTCCGCTATATGACAAGCAGGAGCGCGTAGGTGCGTTTCTGTTAGAGAGACGTGATCAAGCCCAGTTTCCCATTCTGGCACTCGAGCGACTGGCTGTGTGTGTGGCCCCGATGCTGGCCTTGCACCGAAGAGCCGATCGCGGGTGGTGGACGGTTTTCCGACAGACCCTGCGCACGTTTCTCGAGCGGAATCTCGGCAGCGAACGACCCGGTATGCGCCTGGTGTGTCTGTTGGCGACGGCCTTGCTCATGGGTTCGTTGATGGTGACGACACACTGGCAGATCGTCGCGCCGGCAGAGCTGCTGTCTCATGAACAGCGGCTTGTCACGGCGCCTGTAGCCGGGTTTATCGCCGACATGCAGGCGGCTGCGGGTGATCAGGTGAAGGAGGGCCAGTTGCTCGCCCGTCTGGATCGTCGTGACATTGAGCTCGAAGCGGCCAGCCGGGATAGCGACGTGGTCATGGCCGAAGCGGAGTTCAGAGCGGCCATGGCGAGCTACGACCGGCAGAGCACGGCCATTGCCCGAGCTCGTCTGGCGCAGGCCCGGGCTCGACGTGAGGGCGTTCAGCAGCAGCTGAACCGGATGGAGCTGATCTCGCCGATCGATGGACTCGTGATCGCGTCAGATGCGACCCGTACCAGCGGAACGTCGGTATCGCGCGGAGAAACCCTGTTCGAGATCGCCCCCAGCACCGACTTCGAGGTGCACGTGCTGGTGGATGAGGCCGATGTCTACGATGTGCAGGCAGGGCAGAGCGGAATGCTCTCGCTGCGGGCCATGCCCGGCGAGCGTCTGCCCCTGGTCGTCGAGTCGGTGTACCCGGTAGCAGAAGCGGAAGGTGGTGAGAACCGCTTCCGGGTGCGCGCCCATCTCGTGAACCCGGCGGCAGGCTTGCGACCGGGACAAAGTGGGGTCGTTCGTCTGCAGGGAGGTCGCATGAGCGCACTGGGTGCACTGACTCGACGGCTGAACCGTCGTCTGGCGGAGCTGTGGTGGCGGTGGGTCGGATGAGCAACGGTTCGCTTTTCAGCGCGCAATGGCATCGGGTACGTGATGTCTGTCCTCGATTGGCAAGTGATGTAACCGTATCCCGACATGTCTATCGTGGTCGGGTCGCTTACGTGCTGCACCGACGAGCCACCACTGCCTGTCATCGTCTTGATGTCGTGAGTTTCGAACTCGTCGATCGGCTGGATGGTGACATCAGTGTCGGACAATTGTGGGAAAAGGCGATCGCCGAGCGCGACACGGATGCCCCAACCCAGGATGAATGGATCGGACTGCTCGCCGATTTGCATGCGGCCGAACTGATTGTGGTCGATCGACGCGTTCCTGAAGAGAGGTTGTTCGATCAACGTCAGAGAAACAAGGCTTCCGAGCGCCGACAGCGCTATTTGAATCCACTGTACCTACGGTTCGCACTACACGATCCGGATCTGTGGTTGAACAGGTTGGTCCCGCTCGCAAACCGACTGTTTTCCTGCAAGGCCGGAATCATCTGGCTGTTGTTGATCGTCTCGGCCGGCGTCGGCATGATCTCTCACAGTGAACGACTTTGGAGTGCATTGACGGACGGCTCGATTCTGAACGCCCAGAATACACTGCTGTTTTTTGTCATCTATCCGCCCTTGAAGTTGATCCACGAATTTGCCCATGCCCTTGCGGTCAAGCGTGCTGGTGGGGAAGTTCATGAAACGGGTATTGCGCTGATGGTTTTCTTGCCATTGCCCTACGTGGATGCGAGTGCTAGTGCCGTGTTTGCTGACAAATACGATCGTATGGTGGTCAGCGCAGCTGGCATTATTGTCGAGTTGGCTTGTGCCGCTGTCGGTCTGTTGCTGTGGGCCAATACCGAGGGGACTGTTCAGGATATCGGCCTGGTCATGTTCATGGTGGGTAGCATCTCCACGCTATTGCTCAATGGCAATCCACTGCTGAAGTTCGATGGCTACTACTTGCTTGCAGATTGGGTTGAGATTCCGAACCTGGCGGCGCGCTCGCGGCGCTCGGTGCTGGGAACTCTGCGATCACTGGTTACGGGAGAAGCAGCGCCGGTAGAACACGACGAAGACCGCCTGGAAAGAGCCTGGCTTCATGCATATGGCGTGAGTTCAGCGATGTACAGAACGTTGCTCATGTTGTCGATTGCCTGGATGCTGAGTGAGCGGTGGTTCTTTCTCGGTGTCATGCTGGCATTCACCGTCCTGATACTGACAATCATGGTGCCTGTGTGGCGAATGCTGTCAGCACTGGCAAGGGACCCGGTTTACCGCTCAGGCCGCGCGGCTCTTGTGGTCTGCGCGGTGCCGCTCGTTCTGCTGACGATCGCCTTCAAGGTACCGTTTCCGCACTCCAATGTGGTACCGGGCGTTGTCTGGATTCCGGATGAAGCCGTCATTCGGGTAAGCAGTAATTGTGATGTTGCCGATGTCTTTGTTCAGCCGGGCCTTGAGGTGAAGGCGGGCGACAGTCTTTTCATATGTGAAGAGCCAGATGCTCAGTCGAAGCTGGAGGAGCTTGTCGCTCGCGTCGATGAACTACAGGTACGCAGGGCGGGCGCGAGCGCTCGCAATCCTGTGGATCTCACAACTCTGGATGCCGAGCTCACCGCCAGCAAGGCCGCCTTGGCGGATACTCGTGAACGCATCAGCGAGCGTATTTCAAGAGCAAAGGTCGATGGATTGTTCGATGTCGTCGATACTTCGGTGCTAGCTGGAAGAACACTCGCTCGCGGTGAGGTGGTCGGCTATGTCATACCGCCGATCGCGCGGACCGTACGGTTGGCGATCGATGAACGCTGGATCTCTCGTTTCGACCAACAGCTTGATTCGGTTACATTGCGTGTGAGTGGCGCCGAGGGTCGTGCGCGCGTCTACGATTCGACCGTCATTCGACGAACCCCCAAGGCGACTCGAGTAGTTGCCAGTGCTGCATTGAGTTCCTACGGTGGTGGGCAGTACCTAGCGGATGGGAGTGGTGATGGCCGACTGTTGAAGGAACCTGTGTTCGATGTTGAATTGAAATGGCCCGAAGCAGCGGGCTTTGCCGCGGTAGGGGCACATGTTGGCGTTCGTCTGACCTTTGCGCCGACACCTATGGCAGTCCGTTTTAGCGCCACTTTGCGGCAAGCCATCGCCGACCGGGTAGAGTCATGACTAGCCGGCGAACAGGTTTTTTCAGAGACGGCAGCTATCGACTGGCAAATCGTTCTCCAGGTCTCTGGTCGCTCGTGGAGCGTCTTCTGGTTCGGACGCGTAAAACACGTCTCGAATTATGTAGACCAGGTATGCAGTATGGTCCATCACCTATCAGGCCTGACATATCGGATACACGTTCCTGGCTTGATCGGGTAGCAAGCCTGTGCCTTACGTATCGCGAGCGTCGTCGATACACAGAATCGAGATCGTCTGCGTGGCTGGATCGCTTGTCGCTGAGATCGGACATGTTGAAAAGGCTGACGCCACGTCAGCTGGATACTAATCGATCAGTGTTAGTCCGCCAGATGCGTCATGCCTCTTCAAGCCCTGATCTGCTGGACGATGCTCTGGCGCATGCGTTGATTGCCGCCGAGAAAACGCGGCACTTGGTGCCTCGCGCCAACCAACGTCTGGCGGCACGTGCTTTGCTTCGGGGTCACTGCGTGGAAATGGCAACGGGTGAGGGAAAAACGCTCAGCATCGCATTGGCCGCAGGTGCAGCCGCGCTGAGTGGCACACCGGTGCACGTCTTGACAGCGAACGATTATCTGGCAGCACGCGATGCATCCTACCTGGAACCTGTCTATCGATTTCTCGGATTGCGAGTTGCCAGTGTGGTAGCTGGTCAGGAGCCAGCCGAGCGCCGGCATAGCTACACTGCCGATATAGTCTACGTAACGGCAAAACAGGCGGCGTTTGACTGGTTGAGCGACGCTCTGGAGCTGGGTTCGGACTCTGACTCGGTGAACGCACGGTTGTCCGTACTTTCCCATACGCTTCTACCTGCAGCGTATTCGCCGAAGCTTCGAGGGCTTTGTCTGGCCATTGTGGACGAAGCAGATAGTCTGCTAGTGGATGAGGCGCGCATTCCGCTCGTCCTCGCGGAGGCAAAGCGACATGGCGATACCGAGAAGACCGAAGCGGCGATTGCGCTGGGGCTTGCCGAGCTATTGCGGGACGGCATTGATTATACCGTTCTATCAACGTCTCGGCTCATTCAGCTGACTGATGATGGACGAGCCGAGTTGTCGAAGCTATCCCGGGATATTGCTCATGCCTGGCAGTCAACGCGCTACCGAGAAGAGCGTGTTGCACAAGCATTGACGGCTTTGCATCGTTTCGAGCGTGATCGTGACTACATCGTGCGCGATGGACGCCTGGCGCTAATCGATGCGCACACCGGTCGTGCCATGCCCGATCGACGCCTGCCGCACGGCTTGCAAAGGCTGCTGGAAATGAAGGAGAAATGTACACCTTCTCCGCAGCACGCGACCATCGCGACCCTGCCATTTCAACACTTCTTCAGACATTACATTGGCCTGGTCGGCATTAGTGGGACGCTCAATGAAGTGGCTGGTGAAATTCATCGCGTCTACCGTAGTCTGGTCGTCGATGTTCCGTCGCATTTCTCAAGTCGTCGAACCGATTTGCCCGCTCTAGTCTTACAGGATCGATCTACCCAGCTGCAGACCATGGTGGATGTCGTACGTCATCGACAAGAATCGGGACAACCGGTACTGGTGTGTACTCGCAGTGTGGAGCAGTCGTTAGGTGTTGCCGCCACGCTGACAGCTCACGGCATCGGACACCAAGTACTTAACGCCTACCAGGATGCGGAGGAAGCCGAGATTGTAGCCAAAGCGGGTCAGGCCGGGGAGGTAACCGTCGCAACAAACATGGCTGGAAGGGGGACGGATATTCCATTGGGTTCGACGGTTCCGGAGCTGGGCGGATTGCACGTCGTGTCTCTTGCGTTCAACGATGCTCGCCGACTGGACCGGCAATTGGCAGGGCGTGCCGCTCGACAGGGTGATCCTGGTTCATGGCAACAGTTGCCCAGCCTGGATGACCCCTATTTGATCGAAGCCATGCCGGAGATGATTCATAAATGTGCTCGAACGTGTGTCGATAGAGACTGGCAACGAGCCGCGATGATGTTGGTTCGCTGGGCACAGATAGGAAGGGAGTGGACGCACCGGAAAGAAAGACTGTCGCTATTTCAATCAAGGAAGAAGCTGGAACGCCGTCTCGCTTTCGGTGGAAAATCGGATCGCCAATCATGAAGTCATCCATCGATATGCGTCAGATATTACAACATCGGCACTTTGAATTATTGATTCTTCGACTGTCCGCCTCGATTGTGACCGTTCTGCTGTCACTCACATTTTTCCCGATGGCAAGCGCATCCGAGTCCGATCCTGACGAGGTTCTCGATTGTCTGATCGAGCCCTGGGTTGTCTCTGATGTCGGCAGCACGGTGCAAGGCGTCATCGACAAGGTGTTTGTGGATCGTGGCGAGCGTGTCGAGAAGGGACAACCGCTTGCTCAACTCGAGTCCGGGGTGGAGCATACCGACGTGACACTTGCCGAAGTTCGTGCCGAAACGGAAAGTGAGGTTCTCGCCCGCGAGGCGGAATTGAAGCTGGCCAAACTGGAGCTCGCTCGTCTGGAGGACTTGCACAGCCAGCAAATGATAACGCCACAGCAACGCGACGAATCTACGGCGCGCTATCAGATTGCCAGTGCCGCCCTGGCTCAGGCATTGAAGAATCGCAAGATACAGCAACTGGAACTCGAGCGAACCGAGCGCCAGTACGCCAGGCGCATCCTGACGAGTCCAGTAGATGGCGTTGTTGTGGCGCAACAGGTCTTCGCGGGAGAGTTTGTCTACGACAATCCGGTGATGACGATCGCATCGCTTGATCCGTTGCGCGTGGAGGTCGTGCTTCCAGCGCGTCTGTTCGGCACAATTGCCGTCGGTGATGTTGCGCGTTTGATCCCTGAACTCGGCGGAGATTCCGTTGTGAAGTCGATGGTGGATATCGTAGATCCTGTACTGGACTCACGTAGCGGTACCTTCGGTGTAAGGCTGAAGCTGGCCAACCCCGATAACAAGATACCGGCGGGACAGCGCTGTGGCATCGTCTTCGGACCGTCGCCGGCTGCGGCCCGATCCGATGACGCCGAGCGCGACGAAGAGGCGGCGACAGCAGACTCAAGCGGGCAGTAGAGCGTCCATGCCACGACGTTGCAATAAGCCCGAGAATTTGCTCCCCGCATTTCACCTGGAGACATTGGAGCGTCGGATCCTGTTCTCTGCTGACGCCGCGCTGACAGCGCTGGATGTGGTGCCGGAACCGCAGGCTGAACTGGTGCTACTGCGCCAGTCGGAGACTGATGAGGCTGTTGACGGGGACACCGTTGAGGCCAGTCATGTACAGGCCAGCGAGCTGGTCATCGTGGACGCCGCGCTGCCGGACCTGGCATCGCTGCTGGATGATCTGGCGCACTCCGGATATGCGGACACGCAGGTTGTAGTGTTGGATGCAGAATCCGATGCGCTGACGCAAATCAGCGAGATACTGGCAGAACAGCGTGGCGTGACGACATTGCATGTGATGTCGCACGGTAGTCGCGGTGTACTGGAACTGGCCGGGCAGAGTATCGAGACGCTGGATTTGCTGTCGCGAGCGGACGAACTGGCGCAATGGCGTGTTGCGCTGGCACCCGGGGCAGACGTTCTAATCTACGGCTGCGAGGTGGCAGCCGATGGTCAAGGTCGACAGTTCGTCGATACGATGGCCCGACTTACGGGCGCTGATGTGAGCGCATCGGATGACTTGACGGGTTCCGCCGAAAAGGGCGGAGACTGGCAGCTCGAATACCGTCACGGTAACGTGCAGAGTAACGTGGCACTGAGTCCGGAGCTACAGCGTGATTATGTCGGGACGCTGGTGACGAGTACAGAGCATTCGCATGACGTCGCAGGAGTAGGTTTACAGAGAGAAGGGCAGTTGACTCTCGTTGCTGTGGGTGAGAGATCCGTCGAGCCTGGGCAAGAGGTTGACACCGACGCACGTTCCGGCGGCCAGAATGAACTCGATTCAACACGATCTGCCATATCCGCTGCACCTGATCCCACGTTTACATCAAGTCCCGTTTCCACGATTCCGCATGCTGCGAATGCCAGTAAATCTGTTGCGGATGAGAGTTCGACTGATTCGGTAGAGGGTAAATCAGCAGAGCTAGTTTTCGTTCAGGCTGATCTGGCAGAACGCGACGCACTGATTGCCGACTTGCGACAAGATGCGCTGAAGTCGAATCGCATGCTTACGATCGTGCTGCTCGACACGACTAAAGACGGTTTTGAGCAAATTGACGTAGCGCTTGCTGAATACTCCAATCTCGATGCGATACATTTCGTCACGCACGGTTCCGACGGAATGATCCAGCTTGGTGATTCTTTACTGGCAGCAAATAACCTCGATGAGCACACCGTCGATGTTCAAGACTGGGGTAGGGCACTGAGTGACACAGGTGATATTCTGATTTACGGCTGCGATGTGGCTGCAAATGACAACGGCAAATGGCTTGTTCGCCAAATTGGGGCTTTGACTGGCGCGGATGTCGCGGCAAGTGATGATACGACAGGCCACCAGGACCGCGGCGGAGATTGGCTGCTGGAATACCGCTACGGAGAGCTGAACACTGACGTGCCGCTGGACGATGACGCTCAAGCATCATGGCATGGTGCTCTGGACATCATCAGCGACCTGATTCTACATAACACATTCGATACTGACGCCAGTGATAGCAGCGGAAACAGCTACAACGGAACGCTGACAAATGGTGCCGCAATCAACTTTGAAGGAGGCAGCAACCAGATTGGTGACGGCAAGCTCAGTTTAAATAATATTAATGATGACGATTATGTTGATTTGTCTGCGCATGTAGCCAATTTTAACAATCTTGTCGAGGGCTCGATCGCAGTCTGGGTTAACGAGGATAGTGTTTCCGGTTACGGCGTTGTATTCCAAGCGTCAGATAGCGGTGATGATGATTCTCGTATAGCCTTATATATATCTAACGACGAACTTTCGTTTTACGTAAAAGAGGGGACGAACACGCAGCTGCGTTTGATTACAACGTCAGCCAATCTAAACGTGGGAAGCTGGAGTCATGTCGTCGTTACCGTTGACTCCAGTGGCAACAAGATGTATGTCAACGGAGTACAGCAGAGTGTCAATTATATCGAGGGAACGGCAAGTACGAATAGATTCTTTGATGATGTTTCCCAATTGGACTTCATGGCATGGGGCATTGACAAATATAACGGATCAACTTTCAGCGGCCACTACACCGGATTACTGGACGACGGGCGCATCTACGATCGTGCCCTTAGCAGTATGGACGTTGCCGAGCTTTATAACTACACAGGTAATGAATCGCCAACCGTTGTAATGATCAGTAGTTCCAGTGTGTCCGAGAGCACGGATACCAGCAGCGGCACCAGCATTGGCACGCTTGGCAGTACCGATGCCAATGCTGGTGACACGTTCACCTACAGCGTAGTGGGTGGCGCCGATGCCGGGGTGTTCAGCATCGGCGGTCCAGGCTCGGATGAGTTGATTCTCACCGATGGGGTGCTCGACTTCGAGTCGCAGTCGAGCTACGCGGTAACGGTCCGAACGACGGACTCAGGTGGCTTGACGCACGACGAGGCGTTGAGCATCACGGTGACGGATGTCAACGAGACACCGACCCGGGTGGCGATCAGCAATAGCGCGATCGCGGAGAACACCGACACCAGTGTCGGTACCAGTATTGGCACGTTGACTTCTACCGATGTCGACGCCGGCGATACATTCACCTACAGCGTCTTGGGCGGTACCGATGCTGCGGTCTTCAGTATCGGCGGTGCAGGCTCGGATGAGTTGATTCTGACGGATGGTGTGCTGGACTTCGAATCCCAGTCCAGTTATGCGGTGACCATAAGAACAACGGACTCGGGGGGGCTGACGCACGATGAGGCGCTGGTGATCAGCGTGACGGATGTCAACGAGACACCAACCAGGGTGGCGATCAGCAATAGCGCGATCGCGGAGAACACCGACACCAGTGTCGGTACCAGTATTGGCACGTTGACTTCTACCGATGTCGACGCCGGCGATACGTTCACCTACAGCGTCTTCGGTGGTAACGATGCTGCGGTCTTCAGTATCGGCGGCGCGGGTTCGGATGAGTTGATTCTGACGGATGGTGTGCTGGACTTCGAATCCCAGTCCAGTTATGCGGTGACCATAAGAACAACGGACTCGGAGGGGCTGACGCGCGATGAGGCGCTGGTGATCAGCGTGACGGATGTCAACGAGACACCAACCAGGGTGGCGATCAGCAACAGCGCTATCGCGGAGAACACGGACACCAGTGTCGGTACCAGTATTGGCACGTTGACTTCTACCGATGTCGACGCCGGCGATACGTTCACCTACAGCGTGGTAGGTGGTACCGATGCCGGGGTCTTCACTATCGGGGGAGCCGGCTCGGATGAGTTGATTATCACCGATGGGGTGCTCGACTTCGAGTCGCAGTCGAGCTACGCGGTAACGGTCCGAACGACGGACTCAGGTGGCCTGACGCACGACGAGGCGTTGAGCATCACGGTGACGGATGTCAACGAGACACCGATCCGGGTGGCGATCAGCAATAGCGCGATCGTGGAGAACACCGATACCAGTGGTGGCACCAGTATCGGCACGTTGACCTCTACCGATGTCGACGCCGGCGATACGTTCACTTACAGCGTGGTGGGCGGTACGGATGCCGGGGTGTTCAGTATCGGAGGAGCTGACTCGGATGAGTTGATTCTGACGGATGGTGTGCTGGACTTCGAATCTCAGTCCAGTTATGCGGTGAACATAAGAACGACGGACTCGGGCGGCCTGACGCGTGATGAGGCATTGAGCATTACGGTGACGGATGTCAATGAGACACCGACCCGGGTGGCGATCAGCAACAGCGCGATCGTGGAGAACACCGACACCAGTGGTGGTACCAGCATCGGCACGCTGAGCAGCACGGATGTCGATGCCGGGGATACATTCACTTACGGCATGGTGGGCGGTGCCGATGCCGGGGTCTTCACTATCGGGGGAGCCGGCTCGGATGAGTTGATTCTCACCGATGGTGTGCTGGACTTCGAGTCGCAGTCCAATTATGCGGTGTCCATAAGAACAACGGA
>Ga0209828_1001772_pt1 | contig 18913 bp, 3 predicted proteins | sample MaitaG_FD_187429 | JGI IMG/M metagenome (GOLD analysis project Ga0209828, IMG submission 187429) | Marine algal microbial communities from Maine, USA - Maine_Asex2 metaG (SPAdes) (version 2) | ecosystem: Host-associated > Algae > Red algae > Unclassified | place: Maine, USA | collected 2015-01-05 | reverse complement strand
CAAGCCAAAAGCGTAAATTTATTATTAACTCATTCCTTATAGAATAACGAATACAAAGATTCCCCCGATGAAAGCCATCTTTAATCAATTTATCTCTTCCTTCATATGTACCACTGCACTTTTTGTAACTATCTGTTTCTCTGCTGATCATCTTTGTGCGCAAGCCACTGTTTCGTTAACCGTCACCGGTGGTAGTGCCACTACTACTTGTAATGACGTATTTAGCGGCCCGGATCCCAAATGGGCAGTGGACGTTGAATTTGCCGGTTGGGAGCATTATCTGGGCAATCCTTTCTGTTTTAACCCCTTGCCAACCACTCAGTTTACTCAACAGATTACCTGCCTGCCTGATTTACCAATAATTAACGTTTGCTTTAAAGCCTACGAAAATGACGGGATTCTCTGTAATACCAACGAGCAATGTCTGACTGAAATCTGTGAGCAATTTAACGTTCCATATTCGGGAAGTATTGATTATATCCTGAATTTACCCGACAATCAGCCCTCCGGAGGATTTGTAAATTTTACCATAGCTACAAATGGAGTACTGACAGATCAAGGAAATGATGATATGTGTGGGGCCATTGATTTGGGTGAACTTAATAACGGGCAGCAACTCGGAGATGCTACTCAGGATGTTTACAATAATTACTGCGCCGATGGACAGGACGAACCCAGCACGAGCGCTGACGGTACGGGCTGGCAAAACAATTTTAGTGTTTGGTTTACTTTTACTACTTCTAATGATCCCGGATCCATCGCCTCTATTCTTGGTCTCAGTGATCCACAAAATACTGGAGAATTTCTGAATTTGCAGATGGCTCTCTACCAATCCAGTACATCAGATTGCACGGGAGATTTCGACCTGGTTACTTCCAGTTGGAATAATACCGATCCGGACGAACTAATGGTGGCCAATTGCTTAGCGCCTGATCAAACTTACTATATTTTAGTGGATGGATTTATTCCACCACCCACCACCCGGTTTTATGGTTTATTCGGACTACAGATAAAAGACGAGGGCATTGCAGAAGCACCAGATCAGATTTGTGACGCAACTGCATTGGGAGTTATACCCCAGGGTGGGCAAATAACAACGGGAATGACGCTCAGTAATCTATGCGCGACAGGTGACGACACCGATCCGCAAAACAGTGTTTTTCCTGCAAATAACTCTGTATGGTTTAGATTTCAGGCGCCGGATTCTCGACACGTCACAATTTCAGCGGTCAGTGATCAGCGTCTTGAAGACGGAGGATTGGATGCCGTGGATATTCAGCTGGCCTTATTTGCATCAGAAGACGGAACTTGTGATGGTGATTTTAACGAAGTTGGAGCCAGCTATGCTGCTGATGACAATAATGAAAATTTGGAATTGTCTTGTTTGTTGCCGGGCGAAACTTACTATCTCCTCTTAAATGGTGGACCGGAGGATCGAGGTGGTGTTTTTTCTGTTACGATTGCTGATGCGGGTTATACCCCATTTGTAGAAACCATCGATCCAGTTATCTGCTTTGGCGATACTTTACAGGTTGGTAACATTTTTTTGACCGTTGCCGGACCTATTTCCATTCCTTTAGTTACCGATATGGGTTGCGACAGTCTCGTAGAAGGAACACTGACCATTCTACCCCAAAATCTGGTGACTATTGATTCCTCTATTTGTGCAGGCGATGAGATAGAAATAGCGAATAATTTTTACAATACTACCGGAATTTATACGGATATAATTACTGCTTTTAATGGATGTGACAGTACAATTATAACTAATTTGGATGTCGCACCCATGCTAAATTTAACGGTAAATCAAACCATGGAAGCTACCGGATTTCAGGCGACCGGTGGTGCAGCGACTGCAAACGTATCAGGTGGAATTCCTCCTTACACGTACCTTTGGGGAAATAACGAAACCAGTTCTACAATTACTGATCTTTTGGGTGGTTCCAATTTTTGTGTTACGGTAACGGATGCCATCGGGTGCTCCGCAGAAGATTGTGTATTAATTTTATTTCCAAGTAATATCATGGTCTACGTTCAGGATGACCTGCTCAATTGCCCGGGAGATTCTGATGGTACATTGAGTTTCCAAATATCCAATGGAGCGATTCCTTATAACTATAATTGGGAAAATACCGATGGATCATTCTCGGGAGATGGTGTTGTAGATACAGAAGGTGGTACCACCACGCTAAATGGCTTGCCAGCGGGTGATTATTCTTTTACAATTACGGACGCTTTCGGAATAAAAGTAGCGAGTGGAACGGTACTCAGTCCGTTACCAATTTTAACTACATTAAATGAGACGCTTTGTTTTGGTAGCTCCCTGCCAGTTGGAACGGCTAGTTATGTTACGGATGGGGCTATTTTAGAAATTTTGACAGCGGCGAATGGATGTGATAGTACCATTAATGGTTTCGTTAACTTCCGGCCTTTAAATGAAATGCTCTTGACTCCGACCCGCTGTTTTGGAGAAACCATAACCGTTGGAGCCAATGTATATGCTACTACCGGACCAATCGCAGAAGTATTGACGGATATCCACGGTTGTGATAGTTTGGTTAATGGATTTTTAACAATTCGAGACGAGATAAGTACCGAAATTAATCCGATTCTTTGTTTTGGCCAAAGCCTGTTAGTTGGAACTGCGATGTATAATAGTAGTGGTCCTATCCTGGAGACACTGACTTCCTGGCAAAATTGCGATAGTATTGTATCTGGAAATTTAACGATTTTACCAGCGTATGAGGTGGTGCAAAACCCCGTTATTTGCGAGGGAGATGTTTTTCCGATAGGTGAAAATATTTTTCATAATACCAGTGGAAATTATACGGACGTGCTTACCTCGATAACGGGTTGTGACAGTACGATTTTTACCAACCTCACCGTTAATCCTTCATTGACACTAAATACAATGCTCACCGTGGAAGCTTCCGCTTACCAGATTTCGGATGGAATTGCCAGCGTTACGGCAAATGGGGGAGATGGTAATTATATTTATCAATGGGACAACAGCGCCGATTCCGAAGTAGTGACCAACCTGACTGGAGGACTTACTTATTGTGTAACCGTCACGGATGGCGCGGGCTGTGAAGCGACAGATTGTATATTGGTTTTATTTCCCAGCAATATTCAAGCAACTATTGAGAATGAAATGTTAAATTGTTTTGGTGATACAAACGGTTTACTAAATCTCACAATTTTTAATGGTGTAATTCCTTATAACTTTACCTGGGAAAACCCTGCTAACGGGTTGAATGGTACTGGAGTGGTCACGGTAGAAGGAGGTAGTGCCAACGTTGAAAACCTTCCTCCAGGAACCTATGACTTTTTTATTACCGACGCTTTTGGTTCAACTACCGCAACGGCAATGGTTGTCGAACCGCAACCTGTTTTTACTAATTTAGAGGAGACGATTTGTTTTGGTGATTCCCTTTTGGTTGGAAATAATTTTTATAAAAACGCTGGACCAATTTTTGAAAGTTTGAATTCTTTTTATGGATGTGATAGTACCGTAACTGGATTGTTGAATGTTCGGCCCTTTGTTTCCGAAACAGTGGTGGAGACCTTGTGTTTTGGTGATAGTTTACAGGTAGGAAATATATTTTATAAAAATTCGGGACCGGTTTCAGCAGTGTTGATAGATCAATTTGGTTGTGATAGTGTGGTGACTGGAAGTTTGACAATTCTACCCGAAATTCTAGCCACTATTGATACCGCTGTTTGCTTTGGCGAAAGCTTCGATATTGGCGATAGTAATTTGCAGAACGCTGGTACTTTTACCGAGGTATTGATCGCTCAAAATGGCTGTGACAGTACCATTACGATCAATCTGACGGTTCTTGGAAATCTGTCTGTAACTACTAGTCTGGATACGGAAGCCAGTGGCCTCGGCCAAGCCAATGGAACTGCCAGCGCACTGGTCACCGGAGGGTCTGGAAATATTAGCTATCAATGGTCGAATGGCATTACGAATCCCGGTATAACTGATCTGACGGGTGGCCAAACTTATTGTGTTACCGTTACTGATCTTGACGCCAATTGCACCGCCGAAGACTGTGTAGTTGTTTTATTTCCAGTAAATATTTTGACCAATATTACCCATGGTGTTCTAGCTTGTTTTGGTGGTAATGATGGCCGTCTTTCTTTCGTGGTATCGAATGGACAAGCACCTTACAATTATGTCTGGACGGGAGACAATGGAACTGCTGGAAATGGAGTAGTAGCGGACGAAAACGGAACGGGAATTATTGAGGATTTGTCCGTAGGAAATTATACGATTACGGTCTCCGATATTTGGGGAGAAACAATCTTGTCAGGTATGGTTACCCAGCCCGAATTACTGGTCATCAATGAGCTGAACAATGTGTCGGCTTCCTGCTTTGGAAACTGTGATGGAAGTCTTGACATTCAAGTGGATGGAGGAACAACTCCCTACACATACAACTGGTTCGATGGACAAAATACAGCGGTGGTTTCAGAACTTTGTGCCGGAACTTTTCAAGTGACAGTGACGGACGCAAATAATTGCATTGCAACCCATAATTTTATCATCAATGAACCTATAGATTTTCAAGCACAAATAGTTAACAGTCAGTCGGTTGCGTGTTTTGGTGAAGCCAATGGACAAGCGGTGGTTACGACCAATGGTACGCCACTTTTTTATCAATGGGATAATGGAGAAACAAGTGACGAAGCAGTGAATTTAAGCGCTGGATTACATCAGGTAACGGTGACTAATTCTGATGGATGTATAACAGTAGCGGAAGTTTTTGTAGCTGCACCAGCGGCTCCGATGACTGCGGAAATTATAACGATTCAGTCGGTTAGTTGCAGTGATTCGAGTGATGGAATTATCGGTGTTCAAGTGACAGCGGCTACGGATAATGTAACTTACGAATGGTCTGCCGGAAGCACCAATCCTGAATTGGAAAACATACCGGTTGGATTGTATGAGATTACGGTAACCGACTTGTCAGGATGTACAGCTATTGCAGCAGTTGAACTGACTACTGCAGATCAAATTATACCGCAGCTTTTAGTTCAGGATATTACTTGTTTGACCGGAGATAATAGTGGCGCAATAATAATAGATACGATTGTCGGAGGAGCACCGCCATTTTTGTTTTCGCTAGATCCTGAGCAAGGGTTTTCCAATATTCAAAGTATTGGGTTTCTGGCAGCGGGTGCTTACGATTTATACATTGAAGAAATGACTGGTTGTCAAACTGTTTTTCCTTTTGTCATTGCTGCACCGGAAGAATTAGTAGTGACTCTAGGAGAAGATGAGATCATCGAACTTGGAGCAGCAGTTGACATCGAAGCGATATCTAATAGTGATAATGTAATTTTTAAATGGGAAATACTGGATACCTCACTTTGTACCAATTGTACGGAGTTTAGAGACACCCCGATATTTACGCAGTTATATCAGGTATCGGCAACGGACACGCTGACCAATTGTCAAGCTTTTGATGAGAAATTAGTTACGGTAGAAAAACGAAGAAACGTATATATACCAAACTCTTTTTCTCCCAATGGAGACGGGCTTAATGACCTGTTCAGGATTGCAACCGGAGAAGACATCGCAACCGTCTTATCCTTAAAAATATTCAATCGTTGGGGGGCACAAGTTTACGGAATCGAAAATATTGGACCAAACGAATTGGCAGGGTGGGATGGAAAATACGGTAGTAGCAATTCAGATATCGGAATATACGTATTTGTCGCTGAGGTATTATTTAAGGATGGTTTCAGGCAAACCTACCGGGGAGACCTTACTTTAATGCGATAGTATTTTTCATATTAAAGGGTAACAAGTCTATTACATCCCTTTTTTTAAACAAAAGTCCAATTTATATTTGGCAAAATATTATATTGATGAAATTTTATGCTTCAGTTCGTGAATTTATTGTCAATTATTGATATACAGTTTTATCTATATTTCTTATCTACCCCTAATCTGGTATTTTTATTTATTTTCATAATTAAAATTGACATATACTCGAATTGCCCATACTTTTATCCCTGAATCGACCAAAAGTGTACAACTCCTCTATTTTATTTTAGCTTTCCTCTATTTATTTCAGCTTTAAAACTCCCATACGTTATATCTTAACAACGTATGCTCCCTCCAAACTATCCCTTATAACTTTCCTCCAGTCATTGTTTGTATTTATTTCCCCACGAAATATTCATTAGGAATTATATTCTAAATAATTACCTAGGACAATTAAACACTATTTTTTTATCTAAAATTCTTAAAAATGACAAAATTCTTATACACGTTGGTTTTTACCTTATGTGTTTTATGTATGAATGCCCAAACCTTATGGACTGGGGCAGTCAGCAATGATTGGAACGATGTGGCCAACTGGACCGCTGGAATTCCTACCAGTGGCCAAACGGTCACGCTACCATTTATGGAGGGTGGCAACTCGCCAGTCTACGGAGGGAGTCCGGTAATTGATTTTACCATTCAAAATGCAGGTAAACTTACCTTCAACACGATAGTTTTCAATAATGGAACTATTATCAATTTTGGTGGGGGTATTATTGTTAATGAAAACTATTTCATCAATGCCGGTTCTATGGTATTTGATAATGATGGTATTTTTAACAATGATGGAGTTTTTGATAACTTCGGAACCTACGAACACGCGGCTTCTGCTCAACTAAACAACAAGGGTACTTTTAACAGCCTTGGAGACCTAAACAGTAATGGCCCAATCACTAACGAAGGGGTTTTATCTGTTTCTGGAAAGTTTATTACTACCCAAAAACTAGAAAACGCTGGTACATTTACGGTAACTGGATTCGTTGATTTTCCTTTTGGTAGCGAATTGGTAAATACTGCTTCTGGTGTGGTTCAAATCGAATCAAACGCTAAATTGCAAATTAACAGCCCATTGGCAAATGGTGGATCATTGGTAAATAACGGAAGTTTCAGCATACAGTCTGCTTCCATTTTGACCAATACAGGTATCATTCGGAATAATACCAATATGGAGCTTTCCGGAAAAATCATGAACGAAAATGATCTGGTCAATAACCAGGGATTCATGATTAAATCTGGTGGACATTTGGAAAATAAAAGTAACGTAAATAACCAAGGTGAGATCACCATGGAAATTTGCGCTGTTCTTGTTCAGGAAAGTTCAACCAATATCGGAGGAAGTATCCAGACAGATGGTTTGACTTACGAAATTAGCGGTACTGTTAACGAGACAAATCTTGAGTTTGGAGAAACCTTTACAGATATTAACCAAACACCATTACCACAACCTGCTTGTAAAAGTGATGTTTTCTTTCAATTAGATGAAAGTGGAATTATCGAGTTTACTGCTGCTGATATTGACCGTGGCCGTAGCTACGGATCTTGTGGTGCGCAAATCGTTGATTATAGTATTTCACCTACTTCTTTTACCGCTGCGGATGCAGGAGTAAGAATTGTAGAATTGACTATTACCGACAACTTTGGACGAACCAACAGCTGTGAGGATTTTGTTACAATCATTCCTTACGTTGAGCCAATTACTGCGACGGACAGTCCAGCTATTGATGCCAACTGTAGCAGCGATGTTACTGCGAGCACGCTACCTGGTGCTAGCTTTACCGAAGTAACTTTTACTGCGCCCGTAGCAACTTCAAGCTGCAGCCAAACTCCAAATACTATCATTGACTGTAGTGCTACTTCTAATGAAATAGCAGGATTAATCTTTATGGGAGAAAGAAACGGTAGCAAGTATTACTGCTCTAATACCAATAGCTTAACCTGGCACCAGGCTCGTGATTTAGCCATTAATTTTGGTGGTCACTTGGCAACAGTAAATGATGCGGAAGAAAACGAATTTATCCGTAGCAATATCATGGCTGACTTCGCCTGGATTGGTTATACTGACGAAGCGCAGGAAGGAAACTTTAGCTGGTTAAGTGGCAACTCTAGCTACACCAACTGGAACAGCGGAGAGCCTAACAACCTGGACGGAATTGAACACTATACGCGTATTCTAAAGAGTACTGGAGCATGGACTGATCGTAACGAACACTTTCAAGCTGAGGCTGTAATCGAAATTCCTTGCCCAGTAGTGGTGGAAGCAACTATCGATTGTAGTAACACACCTAATGAAATTACAGGATTGGTATACATGGGTGAAAGAAACAATAGCAAATACTATTGTTCTAGTACCAATAGCTTAACCTGGCACCAGGCGCGTGATTTAGCGGTACACATGGGTGGTCACTTGGCAACGGTAAATGATGCCGGAGAAAACGAATTTATCCGTAGCAATATTATGGCGGATTACGTATGGATTGGTTATAACGACGAAGCACAGGAAGGTAGCTTTACGTGGACCGAAGGTAATTCTAGTTACGTCAACTGGCGTAGTGGTGAGCCTAACAATGGTAACGGAACTGAGCATTTTACCCGTCTCCTGAAAGATGGTGGAGAATGGACTGATCGGGACGAGCACTTTCAAGCTGAAGCCGTAATCGAAATTCCTTGCTCGGTGGTAGTAGCAAACTCTTGTGCTACTGCACCGGCAGTAGACGGAATGGTACACTTGGGAACATTTAATAATTCTCACTACTATAAAAAAACTGATGGCATATTGGAATACCATCTTGCAAAAGATTATGTAGAAGCGCGTGGTGGATATTTGCCAGTGATAAATAGCCAGGCAGAAAATACTTTTTTACGCAACGCAGCTGGAGAAGACCGCTATTGGTTAGCTCTAACGGATATAGAAAACGAAGGAACTTTTGTCTGGACTACTGGAGCTCCTGTCACGTACACTAACTGGAGTATTAACGAACCAGATAATCGAGATGGCGAAGACTATACCCATGTGTTCTCAGATGGTACATGGAATGATTTACCAGAATGGAGCCCAAACATGGTTGTTATGGAATTACCTTGTCAGCAGGCTGTCGGTGAAAATGGCGAAGTAACTATTACGCAGATTCAGGGAATTCAAAGTGGTGGAAACTTTCCAGTGGGTAGCACACAAATTGCTTACCGAATCAGTGATGATTGTGGAAACGAAGAAATATGTTTGTTTGATGTAATTGTGGAGGCGACGCCTTCTGTATTAACATTGACTAACTGTCCTGAGGACATCATTATAAATGCACCTGTCTGCGAAGAAGGTACCACGGTAACCTGGAATATGCCAGCAGCTACGACTACTTGTAATATCAGTGATATTATCATTGACCGGGTGGATACCAATCCTTCAAGTGGAGACTTTTTCCCAGTCGGTACTACGGTTATCAGCTACATTGTTTCTGATTCTTGTGGAAACGCTGAGTTTTGTAATTTCAATATTGTTGTAAACGATGTAGATGGAGAATTATCTGTAAACTGTTCTGATGATATTACTGTAACGGCTGCCAGAAACGAAACTACTGCAGTTGTCAACTTTACTGCTCCAACTGGTACTACTACCGGATCAGGTATAGCGGTTCGTCAATTGGATGGTCCTGTATCTGGTGATGCTTTAGCCATCGGAACTTATTCTGTTATCTTCTTGATTTCTGATGATTGTAATAATACTGAATTATGTAATTTCAATGTTACGGTTGAGCCAACGGTTATTGATGATGATAATGATGGTGTTCCTGTTGAAGATGATTGTGATGACAATGATGCTTCTATTCCAGCTGCATCAGGATCTGCTTGCGACGATGGACAAGAGAATACAGAAAACGATATTATTGCTGCAGATGGTTGTACTTGTAATGGTACTTTAATCATCGACGCAGATAATGACGGTGTAAGATTTGAAGAAGATTGTGATGACAACGATCCTTCTATCCCAACTGCACCGGGATCTACTTGTGATGATGGAGATGCAACAACAGAAAACGATGTAATCGCAGCGGACGGATGTTCTTGTGGTGGTGACTTGATTGTAGATGCAGATAATGACGGTGTAAGATTTGAAGAAGATTGTGATGACAACGATCCTTCTATTCCAACTGCACCAGGATCTACTTGTGATGATGGAGATGCAACAACAGAAAACGATGTAATCGCAGCGGACGGATGTTCTTGTGGTGGTGACTTGATTGTAGATGCAGATAATGACGGTGTAAGATTTGAAGATGATTGTGATGACAACGATCCCTCTATCCCAACTGCACCGGGAACTGCTTGTGATGATAACAGTGACTTAACAGAAAATGATATTATCGCAGCGGATGGTTGTGGATGTGAAGGAACACTAATTCCAACTTGTACCGTTGAAGGTGGACAAATTGCTTTCCTTGACGGAAGTACAGAACAAACAATCTGTGCGGATGATAACGTAGCTAATCCATTAGCTGTAAATGTATTCGGACCAATTGGAACGAACCAACAATGGGTAATTACAGATGCGGATTTAAACATCTTAGGATTGCCAACTGCACCTCCTTTTGATCTGGAAGGAGTGGAAGCTGGAACTTGTTTAATTTGGAACTTAAGTTTTGAAGATGGTATTACTGGTGCCAGTATTGGTGCGAATGCTGGAGACTTAGCAGGTTGTTTTGACCTTTCTAATTCTATCTCTGTAGTTCGATTAACCGGAGCTGATTGTCCAAACTTTATAGTAGATACAGATGGTGACGGAATTGCTGCAGATGAAGATTGTGATGACAATGATCCTTCTATTCCAACAACACCAGGAACTGCCTGTGACGATGCCAACGCTGATACAGAAAATGATGTAATTCTATCTGACGGTTGCGGATGTTCTGGAACACCAATCGTAGTAATCATAGATAACGATAACGATGGAGTGTCTGCAGATGAAGATTGTGATGACAATGATCCTTCTGTACCTGCAACACCAGGCGCTGCTTGTGATGATGCAAATGCGGATACAGAGAATGATGTAGTAACTGCGGACGGTTGCGGATGTGCAGGAACACCAGTTGTTACAACCGGTCCTGATTGTGCTGATATCTCTATAGTTGCTGGAAACGGAAGTTTCACTGTAAATGGATTAGGCGGAGCACCAGTAACGAGCGTACAATGTTTTAACGCTACCTGGCAGGAAGAATACAAATGTTTTGGTGACTGTGCTGATTCTGTTACAGAAGTTGTAACACCTGGTTCTTACCGAATCTTTGTTAAATACTACACGGCTGGTTACCAGTTAATTTGTACGATAGAAGAAGTAATCGAAGTAGGCGCTGGTCAGCCAGTAGATGCGGACAACGACGGCGTAATCGCTTCTGATGATTGTGATGACAATAATGCAAACGTACCTGCAACACCTGGTACTACTTGTGATGATAACAACGCAGACACAGAAAACGATGTAATCTTGGCCAATGGATGTGATTGTGCTGGAACCAACGTAACAACAGATCCTGTAGATAATGACAACGATGGCGTAATTGCCGGGGAAGATTGTGATGACAATGATCCTTCTGTACCTGCCACACCAGGCGCTGCTTGTGATGATGCAAATGCGGATACAGAGAATGACGTAGTAACTGCGGACGGTTGTGGATGTGCAGGAACACCAGTTGTAACAACCGGTCCTGATTGTGCTGATATCTCTATAGTTGCTGGAAACGGAAGTTTCACTGTAAATGGATTAGGCGGAGCGCCAGTAACGAGTGTACAATGTTTTAACGCTACCTGGCAGGAAGAATACAAATGTTTTGGTAACTGCGGTGATTCTGTTACAGAAGTTGTAACACCTGGTTCTTACCGAATCTTTGTTAAATACTACACGGCTGGTTACCAGTTAATTTGTACGATAGAAGAAGTAATCGAAGTAGGCGCTGGTCAGCCAGTAGATGCGGACAACGACGGCGTAATCGCTTCTGATGATTGTGATGACAATAATGCAAACGTACCTGCAACACCTGGTACTACTTGTGATGATAACAACGCAGACACAGAAAACGATGTAATCTTGGCCAATGGATGTGATTGTGCTGGAACCAACGTAACAACAGATCCTGTAGATAATGACAACGATGGCGTAATTGCCGGGGAAGATTGTGATGACAATGATCCTTCTGTACCTGCCACACCAGGCGCTGCTTGTGATGATGCAAATGCGGATACAGAGAATGACGTAGTAACTGCGGACGGTTGTGGATGTGCAGGAACACCAGTTGTAACAACCGGTCCTGATTGTGCTGATATCTCTATAGTTGCTGGAAACGGAAGTTTCACTGTAAATGGATTAGGCGGAGCGCCAGTAACGAGTGTACAATGTTTTAACGCTATGTGGCAGGAAGAATACAAATGTTTTGGTGACTGTGGTGATTCTGTTACAGAAGTTGTAACACCTGGTTCTTACCGAATCTTTGTTAAATACTACACGGCTGCGTACCAATTGGTTTGTACCGTTGAGGAAGTAGTTGAAGTAACGGCTGGACCGACATCTGATATTTGTACTACACGTACTGCGAGCAATGTTATTAACTGTGTTAACGAAGCCAACTATGGTGGATGGTTAAGAATCAAGGGAATTGAAAACTTCTACAGTCTTTCAAACTCGGAATTAGTGGAGTATGCAGATGGTACCGCACTTTTGACTGGAACCTGGACAAACCTGAATGATAGCGATGTCGTATTTGATTTTGAAATTCTGGCTTCTGGAAAGACAACAGTTGCTCAGGCTTATAGCCCGAAGGAACACAATTGTTTGACACCTGATACGGATGCTTTCTACTACTACGCTGATTTTGAAGGAATTCTAAAAGGTCAAGCTAGCATGGAAGGTGCAGAAATTTCTATCTCTACCTTTGGTGCTTTTTTCCAGCTAGGAGTAGGAGCCAATGCAACGGGAGCTGAAGAAACGTTTGGTGCGTCCGCATGGTTTAGCGGAGATGTAGTACAGCAGCCATTTAGTGGCAACCTGCTGGAATTAGATCCAAAAGTAGACGGACACTTGGGAGATATTAATATCAACCTGACCGGAGATGCAGATGCTTGTAATGGCCTGGCTACTTATGCGATTGCACCAGATGCAAGTTATTTACACCTGAATGCTGTTAAAATCGGATCAACGGTTGGTCTTGACTGGATTTCTAATAATGATCACCGTACAGCACTCAACAGCATTGAGCGTTCTGAGAATGGAACGGACTGGATGGCTATCGAGGAGACAGCTAGTTTGACACAAAATACCAACGCAACGTTCTACCAGACCAAGGATGAGCAGCCAGTATTTGGTGTGAATTACTACCGTATTAAGCAGATCATGAACGACGGAACTTTTATCTACTCTAACGTAGCGAAAGTAGCTATTGAAGTTGATCCTGCACAGATTGCGGTTTATCCAAACCCAACGGTAGCGCAAGTAAATATCAGTTTAGTGAAATATGCTGGTCGTCAGGGTACCCTGAAGATTGTCAATGCACTTGGACAGCCGATGTTTAAAGTATCTTATGATGAAATCCCTGTAGCACCAGTTCATATTGAATTGGATAGAGGGTACGAGGCAGGAACGTATACCATCATGGTGACCATCGACGGTCGTAAGCCAGTGGCTAAGCGTTTTATTGTTAGTAAGTTATAATTTCATACATATTTAATTAGGTTTTGGGCTGTCGATTAACTTCGGCAGCCCTTTTTTTGTCGTTTAACCAGGCTTTTATCAAAAAAACAGGGGATTTAAGATAGAAATACACTATAATATGATCATTGGCGTTTTATTTGCAAATTTGTCTATTTTTGAAGCCATTTTATGCAATCAACTTTAAACCATCCTAATGTCCAAGCGCTTACCCATTTTTCTTTTTGCATTTCTTTTGACCAACCTGTTGTTTTCACAAGCTAAATACAGCAATGAATTTCTAACCATCGGAGTAGGAGCACGCGCACAGGCAATGTCCAATGCGGTAGTGGCCAATGTAAACGATGTGACAGCCGGATACTGGAATCCAGCGGGTCTGGTGGAGATTAACGCACCTTTTCAGGTAATGGCCATGCATTCCGAGTTATTTGCAGGTATTGCCAAATACGATTACATTGGTATTGCCAAACCGTTAAATAAAGAAAAAAAATCGACCATCGGTGTCTCTTTGATTCGATTAGGAATTGACAATATTCCAAACACATTAAATCTGGTCGGTGCGGATGGTAGTATTAATTATGATAATATCACGGAATTTTCGGCCGCAGATTATGCACTTTTTCTCTCTTATGGACGAGAATTACGGGAAGGACTTAACGTAGGAGGAAGCGTCAAGGTAGTCCGAAGAGTCATTGGTACTTTTGGTAGTGCCTGGGGTTTTGGCGTAGATCTGGGTTTAAAATATAAACGTAAAAACTGGAAATTCGCCCTGATGGGCCGAGATATCACCTCTACTTTTAACGCCTGGTCTTTTAATTCTACCGAACAACAAAGGGCTGTTTTTATTCAAACTGAAAATGATATTCTCGAAAGTTCCGTCGAAATTACCCGACCACGAATCATTCTTGCAGTAGCATGGGGAAGACCTGTCGGAGAAAGGTTTAGTCTGTTATTTGAAGGAAATTTTGATTTTACCACCGACGGGCAACGAAACGTACTTGTCAGTAGCAATTCTTTTAATATTGACCCCCACGCTGGGTTTGAAGTAGGCTATAAGAATTTTATTTTCCTCCGGGGTGGAGTGATAAATTTTCAACAAATCAAGTTTAATGCCGGCGATGACAAAACTTATCTCACTGTTCAGCCGAATTTCGGTCTGGGAATAAAATTTGGCAACTTGACCATTGACTACGCATATACAAATATTGGTAATGTATCGGAAGTGCTGTATTCCAATATTTTTTCTCTAAAATTAGACTTTAAGCCCAAGAAGTCAGAGTAGTAAATATTATTTAAAAATAAATGTATTTTGTGGCTTTTGAAAAACGTTTTATCAACATTCCTTATTTCCAGAAAGGCTGAGAAACATTTTTAAAAATAAAATAAAAAATAAAACCATCTTATCTTTTTTTATTCTTTGAACTTCCTTAAATTTGCAATGCGTAATAATTTTTCACTCCCAAAACTTTTCTCTGGTTTGATTACGCAATGACTTTATCCGTTCCAAAAACTAATATATTTTATAATAAATAATCTTATACTCTTGGTATAAGTACTATTTCATGGAAGTTCCTATGGCACTAGTGCTTGAGGCACTAGGTGCTCAGCTTTTCAATAAAAGTGGGTGCCAGCTATTTTAACCCCTTCAATTCCAACATACACACAAGTAAACCTTCACGAATCGAACGTCTTTACGACATCTCGGACTAAACTCCTATGGTGCCCATTTTTTAAATTTTTTATCAAAATTTTTTTATTATGAAAAGATTGCTATACGCATTCATTCTATTATTTGGAATGTTTTCTGCAAACGGTCAGAGTGTCTGGATCGGTGCGGAAAATTCCGATTGGACCAATCCAGCCAACTGGTCGGCGGGTGTTCCAACAGCCGGATCAGTTGCTACCATTCCAGCCAATCCTGTTTCGCCAGTATTTGGTGGAACACCCATCATTGATTACACCATCCAGTTGGCGGGTATGTTAACCTTTAACGACTTCGTTTATAATACTGGAAACATCATTATTTTTGAATCAGGAAGTATTGTAAATAATGCACAATTCATCAATGCCAACGGCCGTATCTTGGACGTAGATGGACATTTCGAAAATAATGGAACTCTTGATAACTTCGGAATGATAGATGTTGCCGCTTCTGGTAGTCTGGATAACGAGGTGGGAGGAGTATTTAATAACAATAAAGAGACGCTTGCTTTTGGTCCAGTACTAAATGCTGGTACCACCAATAACAATGGAAGCTTTAATGTAATTGTTAGTCTTGACAATAGCGGGACTTTTAATAATTATGGAACTTTTGAATCCCAAGCTGAATCCACGACGGAAAACCGCTCTGGAGCAAAAATAGAAAACTTCGAAGGTGGTAGCTATAGTACCAATGGAATCTACAACAATCTCGGAGAAACTTCTAACGCTGGAAATTTTATTGTGCAAATTGCCAGTATATTCACCAATGAAGGTCTACTGGTTAACGGTACGACTGGAGATATGGAAGTAGCTGGAAGTATTATCAATAACAGTACATTTACTGTTAACGGTCCCCTCATGATCAACTCTATCGGGATTGTTGAAAATAATACACAAATTGATAATAACGGTGGTATTAATATTGAAATCTGTGGAAATCTAATTCAACAAAATACTGGAAATATTGACGGTTCCATTCAGAACAACGGAAACGTTTACGAAATTAACGGAACAATTAATGAAACCAATCTGGAATTTGGAGAAACCTTTACCGACTTAACAGGCCGTCCCGCACCCGTTCCTGCATGTAAAAAAGATGCTTTTTTACAATTGCCGGAATCAGGTACCATCACCTTTACTGCTGCAGATATTGAAAAAGGTCGCTCCTACGGAAGTTGTGGTGCACAGATCGTTTCTACGACTGTTACGCCTACTAGCTTTATGGTAGAGGATATTGGTGTACAGATCGTTACCATCACCGTAACCGATGAATTCGGTAATTCCGCAAGTTGTAACGACTTTGTTACTGTACTTCCCTTTACACCTCCGATCGTACCGATTGACGATGCGGACATCGACTTCGATTGTCCTGAAGATGTAATGGTTGCTACCGAAGCTGGTGCTCAGTTCGCTCCGGCTACTTTCACTATTCCCGATGCAACGACTAACTGTAGCCCTGAGGCACCAACGCCTCCCGTTTCGGTTACCATCTGTCCTGAAATTGATAATGCTATCAGTGGATTTACTTTTCTGGGACAAAGAGGTGGAAGTAAGTATTTTGTTAGTCACACTGCTAAAAACTGGACAGATGCCAACGCAATTGCGCAGGCTAACGGCGGAGAATTGGTAACAATTGACGACGCCGATGAAAACTTGTTTATTAAAAATGCGATATCTCCTGCTTCCGGAAGTGTCTGGACAGGACTAAGAAAATTTAATAAAAGCGATGACTTTACCTGGGAAAGTGAAGCGGATGCCAACTATTTTAACTGGTCCTATGGTGAACCGAATGGTACAACTGATCATATTGGTGTTCGATTGGTCAAAAGTCATGGTCAATGGACGGATCGTCCAATGGGAACCTTCCACTACGAATTTGTGATTGAGGTAAGTTGTTATGATGTTGCAATTGCTGGTTACGATTGTTTAGGTTCCTATGATGGCAGCCTTTATTATCAATCGCAGGCTACCGAAAACTGGATAGTTGCTGCGAATGCAGCTACTGCGTTGGGTGGCAATTTAGTGACAATTAATAGCGCTGCTGAGAATACATTTATAAAAAATGCTATCGACCCGTCAACGGGAAGTGTCTGGATTGGATTAAGTAATAATAACAATGGTGATAACTTTAGCTGGCAGAGTGGTGCTCCAGTTAATTATACAAACTGGAACGCTGGTGAGCCAAATGAGACACACCTGGACGTTGCAGTCCGTCTGGTAAAAAGCCATGGGTTGTGGACAGATCGAGTCGCTAGCAATAATTATTTTGAATATTTGGTAGAAATACCAGCACCCACAATGACACCGACTTGTGCTCCTACTGGTAATATTCAAAGAGAGGTATGGACGAATGTCGATGGTCATGCTGCTTCAGATATTCCAGTGAGCACAACCCCGAATTTGATAGAAGATCTTACCGCTTTTGAAACGCCAACTGACTCCGGAGATAATTATGGAAGCAGGATTCGTGGATATATTTACCCGCCAACAACGGGTGCTTATCGCTTTTGGATTGCTTCTGATGATGAGGGAGAATTATGGTTGAGTACCAACGAAGATCCAGCCAATAAGGCAAGAATTGCAAACGTACCAGGATGGACGGTTTCCCGTGAATGGAATAAATTTCCTGAGCAAAGATCCGCTTTAATTAATTTACAAGCAGGTCAGCGGTATTACATTGAAGCTTTGCATAAAGAAGGAGTAGGTGGTGATCATTTAGCGGTGCGTTGGGCGCTACCAGATGGTACGATTCAGACACCGATTCCAGGAAGTGTACTTTCCGGTGTGGAAGATTGTAACAATACAAACCCTGAAAACGGAGACCCTGCATTAACCGTGACGCAGATCGCTGGCCCGCAAAGTGGTGGTAACTTCCCGATTGGTGAAACACCAATATTAGTGGAAATCAAAGATGCTTGCGGCAACCTCGAAATTTGTGAATTTAATATAGTAGTGGAAGACAATCCTGCTGTTTTTGAATTAACCGATTGTCCAGAAAATATTACCGTAAATACGTTGCCTGGTGCTTCTACTGCTGTGGCTACCTTTGGTGAACCGAGTGGAAATTCTACTTGTTTTAGAGGGGGACCAGTCAGTGTAGTTCAAAATGTGGGATTGGAAAGTGGGGAAGCGTTCCCAATTGGAAACACTCAAATCACTTACGCAGTCTTTGACTCTTGTGGAAATTTTGAAGGTTGTAATTTTATCGTGAATGTGGTAGAAACTGCCGCCGAGATCTCAACTACCTGTCCGGAAGATGTGGTTCTACAAGTAACCAACAACAGTACCGTAACTGCTAACTGGACGGAGCCAACCGCTTCTACTGATTGTTTTGTCAACGGTTTAACGATTAGTCAAGTTGCCGGTCCTGCTAATGGTAGCGATCTTGCCGTAGGTACTTACGCAGTAATTTACGTATTTACAGATGCTTGTAACAATACAGAGATTTGTACTTTCAATGTAATTGTTAATGGTTGTACGGATGTGGATGGAGATGGCACTTGTGCCGCAGAAGATTGTGATGACACCGACGCAAATTTACCAGCGGCCCCCGGGACTGCTTGTAATGATGGCAATGCAGAAACAGAAAACGACGTGATTGGAGCGGACGGTTGTAGTTGTACGGGTACAGTAATTGTAGCTTGTGCGAACGAAGGCGGTGACGCGGACGGTGACGGAATTTGTGCGAA
>Ga0209828_1001771_pt1 | contig 18917 bp, 13 predicted proteins | sample MaitaG_FD_187429 | JGI IMG/M metagenome (GOLD analysis project Ga0209828, IMG submission 187429) | Marine algal microbial communities from Maine, USA - Maine_Asex2 metaG (SPAdes) (version 2) | ecosystem: Host-associated > Algae > Red algae > Unclassified | place: Maine, USA | collected 2015-01-05 | reverse complement strand
AAGATTTGGAATATGCTTACAAGCAGCAACAATTTCTTTACTTTGTGCAACTTCAAGAATGTAGTTTGTTTCTTCAACAAGTTTATTTTCAACTTCCTTAAAGTATTTGTCACTGTCTTTTCCTTTAATATTAAACATTTGTATAGCAATAGGTTTTACCATTGCTAAATCACTAGAAATACTGTCTGCAACACCAGGATATTGAATTTTCACAGCAAGTTTCTTCCCGTCTTTTTCTGCTAAATGTACTTGGCCTATACTAGCAGCATTAACAGACGTTGAATTGAAGGTGTCGTAGATTTCGTTTGGCAATTTGCCAAAATATTTTTTAAATGTTTTAATTACTAAAGGAGCAGATAGTGGTGGTACGGAAAATTGCGCTAAAGAGAATTTTTCCACATAGGCTTGTGGTAAAATACTTTTTTCCATACTTAACATTTGCGCTACTTTTAAAGCGCTTCCTTTAAGTTTTTTAAGACCATCGTAAATGTCTTCTGCGTTATTTTCGTTTAAACGGGATTTGGCTTCGTCTTTGGTTTTTGTTAATTTATCTCCATAATATTTAAGATAATTAACGCCAACCTTAGCACCTGTTTGTACTAATTTTGAAGCACGTTGAATTTTTGAGGTAGGTATCTTGTCTATTGTTTTCAATAGTTTTTATTTTTTTAATTAATTTATCTTAACTTTTTCTTTGAAGATAAATTTCCCAAAGTCTATTAAGCTTTTTAGTGGTACTACATTTAACACATCGAAACTGGTATTTACAGACTTCTCAATAAAAACATCTGTTTTTTCAAAACTTGGAGAGGTGTCGTCTATCCAAAATTTTATAGTTAACAACAGTTGTAACCAAGCTGTTTCTTTAAGTCCGCGATTTTGAATTTTTTCTAATCTATCCTCCTTAACATCGATTAATTCTATACCTAATTCTTCTACAAAATGAGTAAAACTTGTTTTTAATTTAGATAACGATTTGTAAGATTTTAAACTATTTTTATGTTTATCTAGGGCATATACTACGTAACTTCTGTTAGCAGTAAGGTTTTCGAAAAAAGTAAAGTAGTAGCTAAGTAATTTATTTCTAGGATCGAAATCTGGATACTCTATGCTTTTATGCAAAGCAACTATTGTGTTGTCATGGAATGCTTTAAAAACATGTTTTTCTACAGCTTCAAAGTTTCCAAAAAATTCATAGAATTTTGCCTCTTCAAAATTATTGTGTTTACTAAAACTGTAAACAGATTTTGGTTGGTGATCATGTTCTAAAACATAATCCATATAGAATGAAATAATATCATTCGCAGTAATATTTTTCTTTTTTGCCATCATATTAAAATTTGATGACCTAAAGATACAAAATGTTTAATCATTATTTTAAAAGATTAAACAAAATTAACAACAGATTGTGAACTAACAATTTTTTTCTACACAACAATTATCCGTTTTAACCAGTTTACAACTTAGAACTGCTGTAGTAGCACCTAGGATTGGGGCGATAATATAAAGCCACAAATGTTGAAAATTTCCTGTAAAAAGAGCTGGCGAAATAGAGCGAATTGGATTCATTGATGCTTTAGTCATTGGACCAGCAAACATAGCTTCTAATAAAATTACACCTCCAACAGCAATAGCTGCCATGGTTCCTATTTCTTTACTTCCTGTTGAGACATTAATTATTACAACCATTAAAAAAAAGGTTAATAAAAATTCTAAAACAGCTGCTTTGTATGGCGGAAAACCATTAGCGGGGATGGTTTCGCCTAAAAATTGACTTTCAGGAAATAGAAACCATACTAAACCGCTAGCCAAGACCGCTCCAATTAATTGTGCTAATGCATATCTTGGGACTTCTTTCCAAGCAAATTTTTTTGCAACTGCAAAGCCAATAGATACGGCGGGATTAAAATGTGCTCCAGAAATATCGCCAAATGCATAAATCATAGCCATTACAATTAATCCCCATACTGCGGCAACGCCAACATGAGAAACACTTCCATTGGTAATTTCGTTTACAGTCATGGCAGCAGTTCCACAAAATATCATAGCAAATGTTCCAATTATTTCTGCGTAATATTTTTTCATGTTCTATGTCCGCGAGAGCGTAGAGTTTTTAATTTATTTCTGATTTAAACTATTAACTTTAAAATAAATAATAGTAAGACAAATATACAATCTCTTATTTTATAATTTTATTAACAACGAAAACAGCAGCAAATGTGTAAATTAGGCCCATTCAAAAAACACTAATACTTTATAATATATGAAAAATTTAATGATGATTGCTCTAGTAATGGTAGCCTCTTTTACTGCTAATGCACAAATTGAAACACCGCAACCTAGCCCATTTGCAAGAGTAGAACAGAAAGTTGGTTTAACAGATATAACTCTTGAGTATTCAAGGCCAAATATGAGAGGTAGAACAATTTTTGGAAATTTAGTACCTTATAATAAAATGTGGAGAACTGGGGCTAATAAGAATACTATTATATCTTTTAGCGATGATGTAACTATTGGTGGAAATAAAGTAAAAGCTGGGGCTTATGCTGTTTTTACTACACCATCTAAAAAGTCTTGGGAAGTCGTGTTTTATTCAGATACTGAAAATTGGGGTACACCAAAGCAATGGGATGACAATTTAGTAGCAGCTAAGGTTACAATAGACGCTGTAAAAATGCCAATGAAAATGGAAACTTTTACAATGCTTTTTGACGATTTATCTAATGATTCTGCTGTATTGGGCATGTTATGGGATAACATCTATATTGGCGTAAAAATAAACGTTCCTACTGCAAAGAAGGTAAATGCTAATATTGAAAAAACAATGTCGGGTCCAGGAGTTGGAGATTATTATTCAGCTGCGCGTTATCTATTAGAATCTGATGGCGACATTAACCAAGCTGTTAAGTGGATTGACAAAGCTATTGCTATGTCTGAAGACAATCCTAAATTTTGGATGCTACGTCAACAATCCCTAATTCACGCTAAAGCTGGAAATAAGACAAATGCCATAAAAGCTGCTAAGGCTTCTTTAGCTGGAGCAGAAAAAGCAAATAATGCTGATTATGTTAAAATGAATAAAGACTTTCTTAAAAAATGGGGAGGACTGTAAATTATGTTTTTTCTTTCATAAAATTTAAAAAGTGCAATTAATAAATTGCACTTTTTTTATTATCAAAGCTTGTTGTAATCAAGATTAATTTTGGCTTTAACTGTATCTAACAGTTGCATTAATTCTATACTGGTTTGAAAGTCCATAATATTACTTTCCGTTTTATTATTCCTAATTAGATTATTAAAATGTTCAATTTCAAAGCTGTAACCAATTGTAGTATAATTAAAATCTAAGTGAATAGGTTTATTTAAACTATCATTAAAATAAATACTAACAGTCGAAGGTTCATGAAAACGACTATTTATTACGAGTCTACATTTTTCGAAAGTAAATATTGCTGCTGTCGGCGTATCTTCTACAATACTGCTTTTTAAATGCGCTTTAAAAAATTGATAATTAAAAGTTATGCTAGTAGATGCATCTACACCATTATCTAAAAATTCTGCCTTAGCATTTATAGATTTAGGTTTTCCTAAAATTGAAAGTGCACAAAAAATAGGATAGATACCAACATCCATTAAACTGCCACCGCCTAATTTTTTATTTATAATACGACTGTCTGGATTTGGTGGTGCTTTAAAACCAAAATCTGCTTCTAATGAAATAAGCTTACCAAAAGATTTAGCCTTAAATTGACGAGTGCCAATAATGTCTTTTACCTTTTGAAAATGTGGTAAAAAAGCAGTCCAAAGCGCTTCCATTAAGAGCACATTATTTTGCTTTGCTACTGTAATCATTTCTAAAACATCCGTGCTATTAAGTGCCAGAGGTTTTTCGCATAAAACGGCTTTATTGTGCTTTAGGGCTTGGATAGTTAACTGTTTATGCAAACTGTGTGGTGTAGCTATGTAAATAGCATCGATAGCTTCATTTTCTAATAACATTTTATAACTAGCGTAAGCATTAGCAACCTTGTGTTTTAATGCAAAATCATTTGCTTTACTTAAAGTTCTTGATACCACGGCATGAAGTGTGCAGTTTGGAAGCTGTTTGAGTTCTAACGCAAAACTGTTAGCGATGTTACCTAGCCCTACAATGGCCCAATTTATATTTTGCATAGTTAATATTTTAATTGTTATTAATAGCTATCCGAATTATTTCATAATTCTAACTTAAAATAATTCAAATGTAAATTATACTATTCATTTATTCAGACTCTTAAAGTTGAAACTTATCTACAACAGATTGATCAAACCAAGTTTTAAATACCAAGTGTAAACAATTCCTATAATAGCAATTATTAAGTATATGTATTTTTACTGCGTGCTAAAAAATTTTAAGTTACTTTCCCAAAGTAATTAGCAATCCCACTTAAAATACTTTGTACTGCGTAAGCCGCTAGAATTAGGCCCATAATTTTACTAATTACAGTAATACCATAATTGCCAATTTTTTTCTGTAATAAATTTGCGGCTAATAATATAAAACACGTAAGTACAATTACCACCATAACCAAAACAGTGGTTACAGTTTGTTGCTGTATGGTGTAAAGATGATTGTCTGTTAACAACACCACAGCCATAATTGCGCCAGGTGAGGCTATAGATGGAATAGCAATTGGAAATATAGTAACGTGCTTATAATCTGTAATTCTGTTTTTTTCTTGCTCAGGTTTGCCATCTCCAAATATCATAGTTAGTGCAAAAAGAAAGAGAATAACACCTCCAGAAATTTGAAAAGCATCTAAAGATACTTTCATACTTTCAAGAATTAATTGGCCAATAACTATAAAAAACAACAAAATTAAAAAAGCTATAACACAAGCGCGTATGGCAATTTTATTTTTATGAATTGCATCAAATTCTTTAGTAGCTTCTAAATATACAGGTATGGAGCCTATAGGGTCTATAACGGCAAAAATAAAAAAAATAGAGGTTATAATTTCTATCATACTTTAATCCTTATTTATTAAAACAATAGTATTGCCACTAGTAGCTTGTAAAACATGAGCAATTATAATAACAATTGCACAACCAACAAAATTAAGCCATAAAAAAGGGAGGTTTATTATTTCATAATTATCTAATAGAAAAAGAGTAATTACTAAAAACTGCGTTATAAAAGCAGCTATAAAAACGGCGTTAGCTTTAATGTGTTTAAAAAAGAAAGCCAATAAAAAGATTCCTAGTACATTACCATAAAAAATAGAACCAATAATGTTAACTAGTTGAATTAAATTTTCGGCTAAATTAGCGACACAAGCAACACCAATGGCCAACAGTCCCCAGATTAGCGTAAACCATCTTGAAACGGCTACCATTTGTGTGTCCGTTTTCTCGCCAACACAATCTTTGTATAAATCTATTGTTGTGGTACTTGCTAGAGCATTTAATTCGCTTGCGGTACTTGACATAGCAGCACATAAAATGACTGCTAATAATAAACCTATTAAACCTCTTGGTAAATTATTTAAAATAAAATGAATAAATACATAATCTTTATCATTACTCTCAACTTTAAGGTTTTTAGCTTCTCCAGCTTTATCAATTAGGTCTCTTCCTTTTTTTCTAAGCGCATTGTTTACAGTATTAAATGCAGCAATATCTTTTGCTTTTATATTACTGTTAGTTAAAATGAAACTATTTATTGCATTTTTTTTATTTTCGAAAAGTGTTTTTTGTTCTTGTTGAATCGCTTTATATTCAACAGCATATTTAGAATTTAAAACAACTTCTGTAGCCGTAGGATTAAAGTTTACAGGTGCTTGGTTAAATTGATAAAAAACAAAAACCATAACACCAACAAACAGAATAAAAAACTGCATTGGTATTTTTAACAAACCATTAAACATTAAGCCTAATTGCATTTCTCTAACAGATTTTCCAGACAAATAACGTTGTACTTGGCTTTGGTCTGTTCCAAAATATGCCAGCATTAAAAACGTACCACCAATTAGTCCAGTCCAAACTGTATAGCGATTATCTAAGTCGAAAGAAAAATCGAGCACTTCCATTTTTCCACTAGCTCCTGCAATTTCTACGGCTTTAGAAAATGAAATATCATCTGGTAATTGATTTAAGATTAATACAAAAGCGATAATCATTCCAGTGAATATAACAACCATTTGGTGTTTTTGTGTCACGTTTACAGCCTTTGTTCCACCAGAAACAGTGTAAATAATTACTAACACACCAATAATAACATTTAGTAATAATAAATTCCAACCTAAAACAGCAGATAAAATAATAGCAGGAGCGAAGATGGTTATTCCTGCTGCTAATCCACGCTGAATCAAAAAAAGAATGGCTGTTAAAGTTCTTGTTTTTCTATCGAATCTGTTTTCAAGAAACTCGTACGCAGTATACACTTTTAATCTATGGTATAATGGAATAAAAACCATACAAATAACAATCATGGCAATTGGTAATCCAAAATAGAACTGCACAAAGCCCATACCATCGTTAAATGCTTGTCCTGGAGTAGATAAAAAAGTTATAGCACTAGCTTGGGTTGCCATTACAGATAAACCAATAGTCCACCATTTAGACTGGCCTCCACCTTTTAAATAGTCTTCAACATTTTTACTGCCTCTTGTTTGCATTGTGCCATAAATTACAATGGCTAATAATGTTCCAATTAAGACAACCCAATCTAATGTTTGCATAATTTAAAACGCTTTTGTGATGAAGTAAAAGGCAACAATATATACTGCATTTGCAACAAGTATTAAAGTGTAAAGATTATTCCATTGGTATTTTGGTTGGTTTTCTTTCATATAATTAATTCTTAATTTTAGATTTATTAGTAATGTCATCCTTACCAATACTCAGCATATTAGCAAACAATCTGTAAGCACCAGAAACACCAGCAGGAAACTCCCTAAAAAAGCTTAATCCTGTATAAATATAATGCCCTTTTCCATATTTGGCCACCAATAAACTTCCAGTTTTTGGTGTTTCGCCTTTATCGTGCATCGATAGAATAGGAGAGAACTCACTAGCCCATTCACTAGGAAAATACAAACCGCGTTCTTGAGTCCAGCCCTTAAAATCTTGTTGTGTAATTTTATTAGGACTATTTAATACTTCATGATTAGGATTTATAAAAGTTACTTCTGCAAATTCATCGGTTACACGATCTCTCGATAATTTTAAATCGTAAGGTGCCAATTTATCTACTTTTAATCTATGCCTCGTGTTGTATTGTACAATCATGTTTCCACCATTTTTTACAAAATCGAATAAAATATCTTGCTTATAATTTAGTGCCTCGACTGTATTATAAGCTCGAATACCAACAACTACAGCATCAAATTTACTTAGGTTTTCTTTGGTAATTTCTTCTGGAAAAATAGTAATAACATTATAACCAATTTGTTTTAAACTTTCTGGCACAACATCTCCAGCACCTTCAATGTAAGCGATACTTTCTCCACGTTTTTTAATATCTAAACGTACAATTTTACTTTCGCTTGGTAGCAAAACGGTTTGAAACGGAATATGGTCATAGTCAATTTCTATTAACTCTTTATTATAAACTTTATTACCAATGGTAACCTTTGGCGATAAAGTACCTTCGCTTTGATTTTTAGGTGGAATAATAGTAAAAACAATAGTTTGCTCTTGTCCTTTATGCGTAATATTTATTTTTTGCTGCTTCGGGAAAACACTCCAATCTTTAGGATAATCTAATGTAATTGAACCCTCTAAATTATCACGACCAGCCTTAATAACTACAGGAATTTCTTTTTGGTTATCGTTTTCAAAAATGATTACTTTCTCCAAAATTTTAGCGGAAACCTCTGGTATGATTTCGAACGGTCTGTATAATTCACCTTTATCTGGTTTAGAATATCTGTAAATTACATTTTTTGTAATGGTTAAGGGTACTTTGTTTACCATTAAATTAAAGTCAACCGTTAAGGCGCTTGGGGTTTCTGGTTTACCTATTAGGCTTTTATCTTCAACAGTGTACATACCTAAACTTCCTTTTTTATTTAGCCAATATGGTGTTGTTGGTTTCGCTTCCGCGGAAAGAATTATCGATTCTTTAACGTTAATTTTTTTATTTGTATTTAAAGTTTGTGTTTTTAGTGTTGCTATAGTATTTGTAGAAATTAAATATGAAGTTAATTCAATAGCTACATCGCTTCGGTTAATTAGTTCTAAATCAATTTCAATATTTTGTCCAGGACTTGAAGAAGGTACATTAGCCGAAGCTTCCAAGTACAAACCAAGGCAAGCTTCAATTATGGCATCAATTTCTTTAGTTTTAACAGTTTTCCAATAGTCGTTATCAATAGCTTGAATTAATTTACGAGCCATCATTAAATCATTAATATGAACAGACGGATTTCTAAAATTAAAGTTGTTTTGTATTTTATTTAAAATATAGTAAACAAAGTTTCCGTTTCCTACACGATTCCACGTGGTATCGATACCATCAAAAATATTAGACTTGTCTTTTGGTAAATCGCCTCTAATTAATTCTACATATTCGGTTTGAGAGCCACGCTGCGTTAAACGACCAAAACCTTGACATAAATGTTTGCTGCTTGCTAAAGACGCAACTTCGTTGTTAGAAAGCCCTTTTAATGGATAATACACACCAACATCAAAATTTAATAAGTTAGTTTTATCTGCTGCTTCAAACTTTTCTCGGCTACCATAAAACCACCAAGAGGTATTAAAAAATTGGCGTCTAGGTTGCCAAGTTCCGTGCGCTTTAATTTGATCTGGATAGGCAGATTTGTCTGCTGCCAAATCGAAGGCTTCAATGCCTAACATTGCAGAAGCCGTATGATGACCATGTGTAGTGCCTGGACTTCTATGATCGAATCTATTAATAATAATATCTGGCTTAAATTGTCTAATACCCAAAACCACATCACTTAAAACTTGATCTTTATTCCATATTGCAAGCGTTTCGTCTGGATGTTTAGAATAGCCAAAATCGTTTGCTCTTGTAAAACGTTGTTCACCACCATCTGTGCGTCTGGCAGCTAATAATTCCTGAGTTCTAATAACACCTAAAAGCTCTCTAATTTCTGGACCTATAAGGTTTTGGCCACCATCTCCACGTGTTAACGATAAATAAGCAGTTTTTGCTTTTACATGGTTTGCCATGTAAGAAATTAAACGTGTATTTTCGTCGTCTGGATGGGCAGCGAGATATAAAACAGAGCCTAAGAAATTTAGTTTTTCTATAGATTCGTATATTTCTGAAGCGTTTGGTTTATTTGGTTGTTGAGCGAAACTATTTATTGTAAATAAAATTATAAATAGGAGAGAGGTGCTAATTTTAAGCATTATTTTTTCTTTGTAATTGTTACCAAATTAAATCGAACTCAAATATAAACAAACGCATTTTTAATTTGATGCTTTTGGTTTTCTTTAACGTAATGGGTTGGAGTTATAGAGTAAAAAACTAGAAAAAGTAATTTAAGATTACTACACTTAAATTAACAATAAGATTGTTTTTAGGATTAAAAAAACTAAATATATTTATAAAATTCACAATCGCAAAGCTTTAGAATGAGTTTAAAAAACTAAATAATCTTTTTAATTACACGTAGTTTGTGCGAATGTATTTTAGTGTCTACATTAAAAATACCAGAATGGTCCAATCTGTCTATGCGTACTTTTCCATGTGCGTGAATAATGTAGTTGTCGTGCATAATAATGCCTACGTGTACTATACTACCTTCAGCATTGTCAAAAAAAGCTAGATCTCCTGGTTCGCTTTCTTCAATAAAACTTAAAGCTTCACCTTGCGTAGCTTGTTGCGAGGCATCACGAAGTAACTTGTAGCCATTAAGCTTATATACCATCTGCGTAAAACCAGAGCAGTCGATACCAAAAGGTGTTTTTCCGCCCCAAAGATATGGTGCATTTAAATAGTTAAAAGCAGTTGTTATTATGTTATCTTTTTTCTTTTTTTCTTCAGAAAATAGACCATTAAAAGTGTGCTTTAAAAGAGATAAACCATTAAGTTGAGCGCCTAAAGTAACAGAATAAAGTTGTTGGTTTTTATCTTGAACAAATTCAACTAAATCTAAAGACAATTTTGGTGTTTCATGCCTTAGATCATCATAAATTTCTTTAGTTATTTCAAAATACTGTTTGGTATCAATCCAGCCTTCATATTTATCGAAAGCCAGACGAATTTTACACCAGGATTTTCGTATTTCTATAATTTTAAACAAATCGCCATACAAAACTTGCGATACCATTTCGCTGGTATCACTTGCTTCAAGTTTTAAAGGAACAATGCTTAAATTACAAATGCCGTATTGCATTTACCAAAAATTGAATTTATATTATTTTATAAAAGTTATAACTATTAACATTCGCGTTAGCAACTGCAAACAGCAACTGTTTACTAAGATTATATAGAGCGTTCTAAAACCAAAGCACTAGCACCACCACCACCATTACAAATAGCAGCTGCACCAATTTTAGCGTTGTTTTGTTCTAACACATTTAGTAGTGTAATTAGTATGCGAACACCAGAGCATCCCAATGGATGACCTAATGAAACTGCACCACCATTAACGTTTACATTACTATCTTTAAGTCCTAAAATTTTCATATTAGCTAAACCAACAACAGAGAAAGCCTCGTTAAACTCAAAAAAATCAACATCTTTTAAATCAATACCAGCTTTTTGTAATGCTTTTGGCAAGGCTTTTGCTGGAGCAGTGGTAAACCATTTTGGTTCTTGTGCAGCATCGGCATAGCCTTTTATAGTTGCTAGCGGTTTTAAACCTAATGCGTTAGCTTTTTCTCTGCTCATTAATACCATTGCACCAGCGCCATCGTTAATAGTCGAAGCATTTGCGGCAGTAACCGTTCCATCTTTAGAGAAAGCAGCACGTAAAGTTGGGATTTTATCAATTCTTACTTTTTTATATTCTTCATCTTCTGTAACAATTACATCGTCTCCACGTCTTTGTGGAACTGCAACAGGCACAACTTCGTTATTAAATTTCCCAGCTTCCCAAGCAGCGGCAGACCGTTTGTAAGATTGTATAGCAAAAGCATCTTGGTCTTCACGAGAAAACTTGTATTCTGTAGCACAGGCATCTGCACAAACTCCCATAGCTTCTTGAGCGTAAGCATCTACTAAACCATCTTTTTGCATGCCATCAATAATTTCTGCAGGTCCAAATTTAGTAGCACTTCTTGCGTGAAAATAATGCGGAATTAAACTCATGTTTTCCATACCTCCAGCAACAATAATATCTGCATCGCCTAAAGCAATAGCTTGAGCAGCTTGCATAACTGTTTTCATGCCAGAAGCACACACTTTATTTATAGTAGTACAAGGAACACTGTCTGGAATTCCAGCAAAAATAGCAGATTGCCTAGCAGGAGCTTGACCTGTGCCAGCCTGTACAACATTTCCCATTAAAACCTCTTGTACTAATTCTGGTTTTAAATTAATTTTATCTAGAGCCCCTTTTATTGCAATTGCTCCTAATTTTGGAGCTGGAATTGTAGATAAAGCACCTAAAAAACTACCAATTGGTGTTCTTGCTGCAGATACAATTACTACTTCTTTATTCATTTTATAAGTTTTAGATGTTGTGAGTGGCGAAAATAATCAAATTTTAGTAAAAAATATACTCATATATTTATAATTGGTAATATTGAAATCATAAAGTATTACATTTGAATTTAAACAATAATTTCAATTTTTAATAATGAAGGATTTAGTAAATAAATTTTATAAAAATCATGCTTTAGTTTACAAGGCTCTTCTCTTTATTGCCACCACTATTTTAATTGTGTATTTGTTTCCTAAAAGTGGAAAGTTTAAATATGATTTTAAAAAAGGAAAGCCTTGGCAATCGGAAACATTGTATGCGCCTTTTGATTTTGCAATACAGAAAACAGAAGACGAACTAGCAAAAGAAAAAGAGCAGATTGAAAAAACAGCAATAAAATATTTTAATTTAAATGAAACAATAAAACCTAACGTTTTTAAGCAATACGATGCTAATTTTGATACTTCTTTTCCAGATTCTATTTACAATTCTAAAAATGAAATTAAAAGGTTTGGAAAAAAACTTATTGAAAAATTTTATCAATTTGGTGTTACTAATGAAAATAAATTCTTTGCTAAAGAAACAACAGTTGCTATACTTAAAGACAGAGTAGAAGTTGGTAAAACCCAATTTTCTAACATCTATAAACAATCTCAAATTAAACCAAAAATAGACGAAGAACTTAATAAAAAAAATCTCCAACAGTTTAATAAACCACTGTCCATTTTATTTTTTAACATTATAAAACCTAACTTAGAATTTAATAAAGATCTATCAGAAAAAGCTTTAGAAGAACGTCTCAGTTCTGTTTCATACAATAGAGGAAGCATAGAAAAGAAAACACTAATTATATCTAAAGGCGAAATAGTAGAAGGCAATAAATTTTTAATTTTAAGTTCTTTAGAAGCAGAATACGAATCTCAAGTTTGGAGCGAATCTAACTACAATTTAATCGTTTTTGCTTATACTTTGTTAGTAGCACTTGCATTATTAATGCTATTACTGTTTTTAAGAAAATATAGGTTGGAGGTTTTTAATAACAACACAAAAGTAACCTTTATTTTTTTCAATGTTTTTTTAATGGTTTTACTAACTACCTTGGTTGTTAACTACGATTCTAAAAATATTTATATTATACCAATTGCTATACTGCCATTAGTGCTTAAGGCATTTTTCGATGCACGTTTGGGGTTATTTACACACGTAATAACAGTACTGCTCTTAGGTTTTATTGTACCCAACAGTTACGAATATATGTTTTTGCAAATTCTCGTAGGAATTGTAACCATTCTTACCATATCAGAGCTTTACAAACGTGTCAATTTATTTATCTCTGTAGGACAAATAACTTTAGTATATATTATCGCATATTTTGCTTTTTTCTTAATTCACGAAGGCAGTTTAGAAACTTTAAAATGGGACACTTTCGGTTTGTTTGTATTGTGCGGTCTAGCCACCTTATTTGTACAACCACTTATTTATATATATGAAAAACTCTTCGGTTTAGTCTCAGATGTATCGCTCTTAGAACTGTCAGACACCAATTCTAAACTCTTAAAACAACTGTCTAATGAAGCACCAGGTACCTTTCACCATTCCCTCAACGTTGCTAATTTAGCAGAAGCTTCCGCCAACGAAATAGGCGCAAATGCTATGTTAATTAGGGTTGGCGCCTTATACCACGATATTGGTAAAATGCAAAATCCAACCTATTTTACAGAAAATCAATCTTCGGGACTAAATCCGCACGACGAATTATCACCTAAAGAAAGTGCAAAAATAATTGTAGATCATGTTATAAACGGAATAGAAATAGCTAAGAAAAACAATTTACCAGATCGTGTTATCGATTTTATTAGAACGCATCATGGCGACAGTAGTGTATATTATTTTTATATGAAAGAAAAAGCAAATAACGAAGCTGTTAATATATTAGATTTCTCATATCCAGGACCAAAACCTTTTAGTAAAGAAACCGCAATTTTAATGATGTGCGATAGTGTAGAAGCAGCCTCAAAAAGTTTAAAAGAACCAACATCTACAAAAATAAACGATTTTGTAGAAAATATATTAAACAAGCAAATGGACGATGGACAATTTTTAAATGCAAACATTACATTTAAAGAAATACAAGCCATAAAAAAAGTATTAAAACGCAAGTTGGCAAATATTTATCATTTACGAATTGAATATCCAGAATAATTATTTAAAAAATTAAATAAAATTGTTGTGTTATATTGGATGTTATATTACATTTGCATCCGCAATTTATTGCAATGTTCATATAAATAGAATAAAATTGGAGAGGTGCCTGAGTGGCCGAAAGGAACGGTTTGCTAAATCGTCGTAGGTGGAAACACTTACCCAGGGTTCGAATCCCTGTCTCTCCGCAAAATTTTCAGAGTTAATTTTTGATAATTGTTATCGGGGTGTAGCGTAGCCCGGTTATCGCGCCACGTTTGGGACGTGGAGGCCGTCACGCTATTGGCGTGACCACCCAAGAGTTAAATTATGGATTATGTAGTTTATATATTATATAGTCAAAAACGTTCACGATATTATGTGGGGCAAACACAAAATATCAAAAAAAGAATAGAGAAACACAATAAAGGTCTAGTAAAGTCAACTAAAACTGGTGGTCCTTGGGAAGTAATAACTATAATAAAAGTTTCCAATAGATCAAAAGCAGTACTTTTGGAAAAGCGAATTAAAAAACGTGGAGCAGAAAGATTTTTAAATGATAATCCATTCGGGGTGTAGCGTAGCCCGGTTATCGCGCCACGTTTGGGACGTGGAGGCCGCAGGTTCGAATCCTGCCACCCCGACAAAAAGTTTAATACGACTTTTTTATTTTTTATGCTACGGGCTCGTAGCTCAGCTGGATAGAGCATCGCCCTTCTAAGGCGACGGTCATAGGTTCGAATCCTATCGGGCTCACAGAATCCTTTTCATTTACTTGAAAAGGATTTCTTGTTTATAATAGATATTGGTTTACAGATTCATTTAGTTAGAAAGGATTTTTTATTTTACTAGATTTTGGTTGTTATAACTGAAAAAAGATTTCTATTTTTAAAGCTCAATTCAATTCTTAGACATTACATGCCATTATTCCAAAATACAGTCATTACAAAGTACCTTAAAACTCAAAATGATTCTAATATTTCAGAGTATTGGCAAGCCTATAAAAACCATTTTTTAAACCCTACTATTCAAGAAAATATTAGAAATAGTAAAGAAGAACAATACCAAGCAGGCTTTTTGAGAGATTTATTTGTTAATATCTTAGGCTATACTTTAAATCCAGACCATAATTTTAATCTTACAACAGAACTTAAAAATGTAAAAGATTCTAAAAAAGCAGATGGTGGTATTATTATAAATGAAAAAGTTTTTGGAGTAATAGAGTTAAAAGGTACAAATACCACAGATTTAGCAAAAGTTGAAACTCAAGCTTTTGGCTATAAAAACAATCAGCCAGAATGTGTATATGTTATAACCTCTAATTTTGAAAAACTACGTTTTTATATAGACAATGCCATAGAACATATAGAATTTAACCTATTTACACTTACAGAAGAAGACTTCAATCTCTTGTATTTATGCATAGCTTTTAAGAATATAAAAAACCATATTCCTAAAAAATTAAAAGACGAATCTATAAGTCAAGAAGAATTAATTACCAATCAACTTTATAAAGACTATTCACTTTTTAAAAGAGAACTTTTTCAAGATTTAACAAAGCAAAACCCACAATTTGAAGCTTTAGAACTTTTTAAAAAGTCTCAAAAACTATTAGATAGGTTTTTATTTTTATTCTTTTCAGAAGATAGAAACTTGCTACCACCAAACTCTGTAAGGCTTATTTTAAAACAATGGAAACAATTAAAAGACCTAGATGCTTACGATCCATTATATAATAGATTTAAAAAATACTTTGGTTACCTAAACACAGGTTTTAAAGGCAAGCAGTATAACGTATTTGCTTATAATGGTGGGCTTTTTAAACCAGATAGGATTTTAGATAGCATTAAAATTAATGATGATTTATTATACACACACACTTTAAAACTAGCAGATTACGATTTTGCAAGTGAAGTAGATGTTAATATTTTAGGGCACATTTTTGAAAATTCTTTAAACGAATTAGATGAAGTAAAAGCACAATTAGAAGGGCAAACAGTAGATAAAACAAATACTAAAAGAAAAAAAGACGGTGTATTTTATACACCTAAATATATTACTAAATATATAGTAGAAAATACTGTTGGTAAACTATGTACCCAACAAAAAGAAACCTTAGCTATTTTAGAAGAAGAATATACTACAGCTAAAAAAAGAACCAAAGCAACTAAAAAACCTTTATTAAATAAGCTAACAACTTATAGAGATTGGTTATTACAACTCACCATTTGTGACCCAGCTTGTGGCTCGGGAGCATTTTTAAATGAAGCACTTAACTTTTTAATACAAGAACATGCTTATATAGACGAACTACAAGCTAAACTATTTGGAGATGCATTATTATTAAGTGATGTAGAAAATAGCATATTAGAAAACAATCTTTTTGGAGTTGACCTCAATGAAGAATCTGTAGAAATTGCAAAACTCTCATTATGGTTGCGTACAGCACAACCAAACCGTAAATTAAACAGTTTAAACAACAATATTAAATGTGGTAACTCTTTAATTGATGATGTTACTGTGGCTGGAGATAAAGCCTTTAATTGGGAAAAAGAATTTCCTACAGTTTTTGAAAAAGGTGGTTTTGATGTAGTGATTGGAAATCCTCCTTATGTTAGAAGAACGCATTTGCCAAATAATATTAAAAAATATATTGAAGGAAATTATTACTCAGCTTTTAAACAATATGATTTATATGTTTTATTTAATGAACTTGCTTTAAAAATTGTTAAAATCAATTCTTTAATCGGTTTTATACAGCCTAATAAATTTCTTTCAGCTGAATATGGCTACAAAATTTTAAATTTATTGGTAAATACATGTAAAATACTATCGATTTATGATGTTTCTTTAGATAAAGTTTTCGATGAAGCATCTGTATATCCTTATATATTCATATATAGAAAGAACAATGAAAATTATAATTTTGAAGAATTAAAACTAAATTTAATCGAACATTGTGAAGAAGATGGATTAATCGGTTTCAAGTCTTCCATTGATTCAAAAAAAATAATTGATAAAATAATTAAGAATTCAATTAAATTGAAAACAATATCTGGTAAAATAAAAAGAGGTTTACCAAATACTAAAATTAATTTTGATTTTAATGGAATATACTCTGGAATTAAATCAACAATGTTGAGTCATAAATATTATCAACCTAAAACTTCATTGAAATTTAATTACAAATCTTCAGAAGAGGAAAATCTTAAACAAAAAGAATTCAGTAAAGAACTAATATTATTACCAAGAACAGTTCTTGAAATTAGAGCAGTAAAGAAAGATGATTTAAGTCATATACTTGATAGAATCTATTATTTTTATATTAAGAATAACGAATACTCAATAGATTATATTCTAGCTATTTTAAATAGTAAAATTACTACTTTTTATTATAATTATTTTTTTGGTAGCACGAAAATTGGTGGAGGATATATCGATTTAAAAGGCACACAAATTGAACAATTTATTATTCCAGATATTGATTTGACAGAACAGAAAGAAATTAACTTAAAAGTTATAATTCTGGCTTTGTCAAATAAATTTTTTTTTCAATTTGATACAAAATTCCAAACCTACCTAAAACAAAAATTCAGCTTAGAAAAACTCTCCAAAAAACTACAAAACTGGCACGAGTTAGACTTTGGCGACTTTATAAAAGAGTTAAACAAAGCCATAAAAGCGCAAAACAAAATAAATAGTGTTACAAGTGAGCATGCTCACTTGCGGGATATAAAAGAGCAAGCTATATTAACCAAAAAAGACGAGTTTGAGTGGTTAGACCTCTTTGAAGAAAACAAACAAAAAGCACAAGCTTTACAAACCCAAATAAACCATACAGATAAAGAAATAGATGCAATGGTTTATAAGTTGTATGGCTTAACAGAAGATGAAATAAAAATTGTAGAAAACAGTTAAATATGTCGAAATCGGGCAGTGCTAAAAACACAAAAAACAAAGCAAAACATTCTAAGCTTATGGCTAAGAAAAAGAACAAATTGCGCAAAGAAAAAATAGCTAGAAAACAAAAACTAAAAGCAATTTTGAAGCTGTCTAAAAACAATTCCGAATCCTAAAGCAAAAGATAAGAGCGCAATAACTTTAATCTCGTAATTGTGGGTTAAAAATTAGTTAATCTCAACTTCTAAAAAAAAATTCTTTTGTAACTTAAAGTTTCAACTTAAAAATAATTTTTATTGAAGCTTATAAAATTTACTAAAAAAGGTATTTATTGTATACCTGGAAAATTCTATTTAGACCCATGGTTACCTGTAGATTATGCGGTAATATCCCATGGTCATGCAGACCATTCTCGAAAAGGAAACAAGCACTACTTGTGCCAAGACGATTCTAAAGCCATTTTAAAACACCGCTTAGGCCACGACATTTCTATAGAAAGTTTGCCGTATAACGCGTCTCGGGTAATAAACGGCGTTAGCGTTAGTTTTTATCCTGCGGGACACGTTATTGGTTCTGCTCAGATTAAATTAGAATATAAAGGGTTTATTGTAGTTTTTACAGGCGATTATAAAATACAACCAGATTTTATAAGTACACCTTTTGAAAGCGTTAAATGCCACGAGTTTATAACCGAAAGCACTTTTGGTCTGCCAATTTACAAATGGCTTCCAGAAAAAGTGTTACAGCAAAATTTACACGATTGGGTTTTAAAAAATCAATCTGTAAATAGAACAAGTGTATTTTTTGGTTATTCCTTAGGTAAAGCACAACGATTAATAAAGTTACTAGAAGGTTTAGATACTATACACGTGCATACAGCCATCAATAATTTAAACAATGCTATTGAAGGTTCAGGCATCAATTTACCAAAAACGAAACTTTTAACTTACGATTTCGATAAGAAGGTTGTTCAAAATAAAATAGTGATTTTACCACCTGCTTTATTAGGTTCAAGATTATTAAAAAAAATTCCAAATGCAGCAACGGCAATATGTTCTGGCTGGATGCAAATTCGGGGTAACAGAAGATGGCAAGCTGTAGATGCTGGATTTCCTGTAAGCGATCATGCCGATTGGGATGGTTTATTAACCGCTGTAAAAGCATCGGAAGCCGAAAAGGTTTATGTTACTCACGGTTCTCAAGCTATATTTTCTAAATATTTAAATGAAATTG
>Ga0209828_1001770_pt1 | contig 18920 bp, 17 predicted proteins | sample MaitaG_FD_187429 | JGI IMG/M metagenome (GOLD analysis project Ga0209828, IMG submission 187429) | Marine algal microbial communities from Maine, USA - Maine_Asex2 metaG (SPAdes) (version 2) | ecosystem: Host-associated > Algae > Red algae > Unclassified | place: Maine, USA | collected 2015-01-05 | reverse complement strand
AAATTTTGTAGCAGTCGGTGTCATAAGAACCTGCACCTCTGCTCCTTGCTTGATTAAAAGTCGGGTTAGTAGCAAGCTCTTATAAGCAGCAATACTACCTGTTACCGCAAGTAGTATTTTTTTATCCTTTAAATTTGACATGTAATGTTATTGAGGACTAATCGTTTCCTTCAAACTCGTTTGTGTCTCTCACTCTATATCTGAATTCTAATTCTCCCCGTAGAAACTCACCTGTCGCAATCACTGTTGGATTAGGAAGTCTTTCGTAGAATTTCGAAATTTCGATTTGCTCTTTATTTTCATGAATCTCTTCAATAGCGTCTGGCGTTACAGCAAACTCTTCAAGTTTTTTGTGTAATTCATGTTTAATATCTTTTGAAAGCAATCTTGCTCTCCTTCTGATTATCGCTAAAGCCTCATAGATGTTACCTGTAACACCAGCTAACTCTACAATATCTCTTGCTTTAAGATTTGGATCTATTCCTTGCACTTTTGTTTTGATATCAGACATTGGATATAATTTTTAATTCTTTTAGTGTAATTTTCTCTATTTCTTTTGCCTCATCGAAGTATTTCGAATTTGCATGCTTAGTTTTAAACTGTTTAAATCGCTTTAAAGTTTCATTAAATCTCTCTTCTCTCTTCGAGAAGACACTCTTCTTTGCCCATTCATAACATGACTTTAAAACAATGAACCGTACTTCATCCACTCTTTTGGTGTCTGGAAAATCCTTGATCATGTTATCAAACGCTGTAATTGCAGAAAGATATTCGCCTAAATTATAGTAAAGTTCGCCTTGTTCAAATGCCTTTGTCTCTAACTTCAATCGAATTTCGTCGATAAGCTCGTTACATTCTTGCACTCTTTCACTTTCAGGATACCTATTTGCGAACTGTTGCAATTCATCTATTGCTTGTTGCGAATACGTCTGATCTAGTTTATGATTAGGACTTAGCTGCACATTAGAATATGCCGCCATAAATTCACATTCTTCTTTTAGAGGACTATTATAGAATGTCCTTCCAAATGAACTAAAGTAATGGTTCGCTAAAATGAATTGACCAGTATTGTAATGCGTATACGCATAATTGTAAAACAATGTCTCAGCCTCCTCCTTACCTCTGTAAAAAGGTATTACTAATTCATACATCGTCTGAGCTTTCATATAATCCCCATTTTCATAATACTTATTGGCAGCATTATAAATTCGCTCAGGATCATTGCTTGATCGTATTTTCTCAAACTCCGTCTTACATGAAGACAGAATGAATAGACATACTATGATTACAGTGAAATTTTTCATTTAAGAGCCCACGAAGGTAAAGATTATAGGAAGAATATACAATAGTGAGTAGCCTTAGTTTTACGATATAAGATATATTTAACTGAGGCATATATATATGGTCTTAAACGTTCAAATTGTCCAATATGTTGGCTATTTTCCTATCATTTGAAAGCCTAGGCACCTTATTTTGACCACCTAACTTGCCTATACTGTCCATATATTTTCGAAATGCTGACTTCTTTAGGCTTCTTATTTCTAGTGGTCTTAAGATCCCTCCTGATATAAGATCTTCATAATAGATGTTTTGCTCGACCATATTTTTGTCTAAAACAGCTTCAAAATCGGGCAAGTTTTCTGGTGCTTTTTCAAATTCCACGAACCACTCATGATACGGCAATTGTCCATCTTTTGGGTTGACATTCGGTGCAACGGTGAATTCTACGATACTAGCTGCAAACTGTTTACAGGTTTCTATCATTGCTGTTTCTACTTCTTTGGCAATTACATGTTCTCCGAATGCAGAGATAAAGTGTTTTACTCTTCCAGTTACTATCAGTCTGTAGGGTTTTTTAGAAACAAACTTCACTGTATCTCCAATATTATATCCCCATAGACCAGCATCTGTATTTAAGATGATAGCATAATTGACTCCCAACTCAATCTCTGACATTTTTAAACGTGTAGGGCTTTCATTAAATATTTCTTCTACTGGAACAAACTCATAAAAAATTCCATTCGATGTTTGAAGCAATAATCCTTCGTGCACAACCTGATCTTGGAATGCAAAAAATCCTTCTGATGCGGGATAGGTTTCTAAGGTATGAATGCGTTCTCCGATCAAAGCATCTAGTTTTGCACGATACGGTTCATAGTCTACTCCTCCAAAGATAAATAGATTAAAATTTGGAAAGATGTCCTTGATGGTAGACTTCCCGGTATAATCTAATAACTTTTCAAAATACATCTGCACCCAAGGAGGGATTCCAGATATTAAACGCAGGTCATGTGCAGCAGTTTCCTCGACAATTTTCTCCACCTTTGCTTCCCATGGTTCTATACAATTTGTTTCGAAACTAGGCACATAATTTTTTTGCAACCACGATGGAACTTCATGGTTCACTATTCCTGACAAGCGACCGGTGGCAATAGTCCCTTCCGTAGATAAGACAGGTGATCCTGAGAGAAAAATCAATTTACCGTTCATGATCTTGTTAGATCCTGACTTTGACATAAAGTTAAAAAGCGCATCTCTTGCAGTATCGATATGATGCGGCATACTTTGCTTGGTGATTGGGATGTATTTTACACCTGAAGTCGTACCTGATGTTTTAGCAAAGTATTTAGGAATGCCAGGCCAGAGGATGTTCGCTTCGTTCTTAACGACTCTATTAAAATAAGGTCGCAGTTGCTCGTAATCCTTGACTGGAACCTGATGCTTAAAATCTTCATAGTTCTTTATCTTATCGAATCTATGGTCTTTCCCGAATTCGGTTTCTTTCGCTTGAAAAACCAATGAGTGCATCAAGGCTTCTTGATCTTGAACAGCAGAGTTAGCCTTTGACTTTACTGTGCTACTTAAGTACTTAGAAACGGGTGATGTGAGAATTGATTTTAGCATGGCTTAAAGTTAAGCGAATACCCTAAGAAATGCGAATTGCGCACGTCAGATTTCGAACATAAAAAAAGCGATTCTGTAGGTTCCAGAATCGCTCAGGTTGAAAAATCGGCATTGGTAGAGAATATTTAGGTTCTAATCTATTCTCAGATCTTCAACGTATACTCCTGGAAATGCAGCTGCATCAAACGTAAACGTTTCAGGACTATATATATCATTAATTACAAATTCAGAAATGCTCATATTGATACGCATTCCATCTTTGTAAAACATTTCTATCTTTTCTAGTTGTGTTTTATCTGTATTGACTGTGAGTCTTATCTTAGAATAATCCGATAAATCTTCTGTAGGTTTAAACTCTACTTCTACCATCTTAGCATCTTCATTTACAATGTCATAAATAAATTCTTCTGTTTCATACAAACGCATAATTTGTCCTGGAGACATAAGGCTACCATCATCACCAAAGTCAGGATCATTAATTTGCACCTCATCATCCTTTTTAATGTGTACCCATACTGCAGTACCGTCTGAGTATATAGTCTGTGACTCTAAATCAAATATAAAATTCTCTTTTTGCTGAATGAGATAGCCTTTTTCCTTGGACTCTGATTCTCCTGGAACAATAACATCCATTACGAAGTCAACGCGTAAGCTTTCATATGCATCCATTCTATTTGACACATCTGCCATCAACTTTTGTGCTTCGACGCCGGAAACTTCCTGTGCTGACAAACTCACATACATGAGGAACGATAATAATGATAGTGCAAATCTTCCCATAATTCATGGTTTCTATTAAGACAGATAAACCTTGATATAAGTTACTTGGAATTTTCTTAAAGATACGTTAAGTGACTATTTGCCTCTAGTAATATACATTTTGGCGAAGGTCGGAAATGAGGCACTTCCATAATGCGAAAAGCATTTATTATGTGTCTTGGGTAACGTGTAGACTTTTGTGAATTCGTCAAGAAATTCTGACAATTCTTCAAAATCCATATTTCTTGATGAAGGCTTTGGGTGATATACTAAATGCTTCAATGTTCCATCCGAATTCCAGTATGCAGTGATCCACATTTTAAGACCATTGATCTCAAAGTTTTGCTCCTTTGCATATATTTCAATTTCACTGAGCATGGTCAACCATAAGTTATAGGCATCATCCATAGAATTTTCACAAACTGAAAGCAGATGACTATTGCATTCAAGGACCATGTCTTCATAGACGCGTTCGTATTCCCCTAGAATAAATACTTTTGGTAGCACCACATCTTGTGAAGATGCGGGTTGCGCTTTAACATTTATGCTTAAAGCTATAAACGCAATTAGGCAGGTGATTTTAGTAATTCTATGCATATTATTTGTCCCCAATGAAAAAATAAATATAGTTATAAAAACGATATTAAACCAATTGTTTTTCAGCTAGTTGTAGAATTAACAACATTTGCTAAAATATTATTTATGCTAAGACGGTAATATTCTAATATAATTACCTGAAATTGCACACTTTAAGCATACTTTAACAAGATAATTAATACATGATAATTGATATAATTGCATTGATAGTTATTGGTTTAGGCCTTTTCGCTGGTTATTCTAAAGGATTGATCAAAACAATTTTTGATACCCTTTCCATTCTCATTGCCATCGTGGCCGCTTTAAAACTCTCGCCAATAGTCATTAATATCTTGGACGGTATTCTACCACTTAATGCGTCATTGGTATTCATTATTGGTTTTATCGTGACATTCTTTCTTATAATGTTGGTTATCCGATTTGTTGGTAAGAAGTTGGAATCCCTAATGAAAGTTGTGAACATTAACGTGGTGAATAAGCTTTTGGGTGCCGGACTAATGGCTCTTTTTTATAGCTTGATACTAAGTTATGCCATATGGGGTGTAAATAAGTTGCAAGTAATAAGTGAAGACACTTTAGAAAATTCCAAGACCTATCCCATGTTAAGCGCGCTCCCCAATCAGTCCAAAAATCTTTTTGAATCTGTTAAACCTGTGTTTAGTGATTTCTGGGAAAAGATGATGGAAACAATGGATGGTATAAAAGAAAAAGGTGAATCCATGAATATTGAAAACGTGGGCGAATGATCTTTAATTTAAAATTTCTTGAAAAAATCACGTCGCAGATCCTTAATCGAAAGAAGGCGAAGAAGGAAAAACTTATCACGGAAGAAATTTTAGATATCAAATTGACTGAAGAACAGATCACGCTTTTAGAAGACAAAGAATACAGAGCATTAGAAAACGACATACGTACATATGCGAAATTATATAATGACGGGTCCAGCACGATAGATGGGTTTCATTACATCAAAAGTAGCGGTATCGAAGGAGTTGCTCTAGAATTAAATGAGTCTAGTTATCCTGAGATAGAATGGCCCATATATATTCAACATTTAATAAATAAACTCAAAGAACTGCGCTACATTAAGCAGTATGCGGCAGTGGAGACAAGTCAACAGAATACGGATATAATGACCGAATATATGCATTACTATAAGCCTTCTTTTCGACTCAGTAAGACCTTACCTGCGGAACAACTACATGGTAATATCACTATTCAAATCAATTACATAAATGATATACCGAAGAAATTTATGATAAAGGCCAACACGTATAGTGACAGGAATTATAAAACGCCTAAATCATTTACCGGATTGCTTAATCATCTACTTAACTAATAATCAAAACATTATAAATGGATAAGAAAAGAGTTACCGGAATAGGAGGTGTTTTTTTCAAATCTAAAACTCCTGATTCTATCAAAACCTGGTATGGTAAACATTTAGGTCTAAATATAGATCGATGGGGCTGCACATTCCCGTTTCGAAAAGATGAAGACCCTAAGGTTCGCGGCTATTTGCAATGGAGTGTTATGGACGAAGAGAGCAAATACTTTGACCCCTCCAAGCAAGAGTTTATGATAAACTATCGCGTAGAAGACTTAGAATGGCTGGTTGGAGAATTAAAGAAAGAAGGTGTTACTATCGTAGACGAAATTGAATCTTTTGAGTATGGCAAGTTCGTACATATCCTAGATCCAGATGGCAATAAAATCGAATTATGGGAGCCTGTAGATAGCTTCTTGGATGAATATGAAAAAACAAAAGAGGGCAACACCTAAGTATTGCCCCCCTTATAACTTTATATCTATCGTAATGTCTTAATTGTTTAATATTAATGGCAGTCCGCCATCTCCTCCTCCAACGATAACAACTTTACTATTGGGAGACTTTGACAATTCTAATGTCGCCTCTATACCTTTATCTTGAAGGATCTTATCTGTCAACGAAGCATTCAATATTTTGTTGGCGTCTGCTTTTGCTTGCGCTTCAATTATCTTTCTTTCTGCTTCCTTGCGCTCTCTGTCTAATTTAAATTCATATTGAAAAGACAATTGCTCTTCTTTTAACTTTTGCTCGATCGCATCTTTAAGCGTTGTTGGCAACTCAACAGATCTTATCAATACCGCATCTAGTTCAACAAATTTTGCTTCAATCGCTTTTTTTGTTGTCTGGTAAATTTCATCCTGTATAGACTCGCGTTTTGTAGAATACAATTCCTCTGGAAGGTATTTACCAATTACTTCTCTAGTCGCTGATCTTATCTCGGGTTTGATAATTCTTTCTACATACCCTTTTCCAATATTTTTATGTAAAAGACCTAAATCGTTAGACGTTGGCTTATAACGGTAGGACAACTCCACAGCTATGGATAGTCCATTTTTAGAAAGCACATCCATTTTCTCAAATCCTTCGTTTATCCGTACATCATATATATCCATTGAATTCCATGGTGCAACAATATTAAATCCTTCTTCATAGACCTTGTCTGTTACTACACCTCCACCAAATCGCTCAAAAAGTACTCCTCGGTGCCCTGGTGGGATCGTAACAAATACTGATTTAGTAAGAATTGAAAAAATCATAAGAAAAAGGAAGCCATAGATCAAGTACTTCACGAAGTTGCCTGATGGCATATTTGGAATTTTTGCTTTGTTTTGAAAAGTCATACTTTTTATTGTTTAAAATGCTAACACTAAAATGGGTGCAAAAGATTTCAATTAATCGATAAAAGCACGCGCTTTTTCGACAACCGTAAGATAGTCAAGATTATTCATACAATTAAAGTGATTTTTGGGGCAAGAATTTCTTCCCATTTTAGTGCATGGCCGGCAGGAAAGGGTCTTTTCTTCTATAATTTTATACAAATCTTCATTTTCTGGCATATAGGGTGTAAATCCTAGACTAGAAGCGGTGCTTCCATATATTGCTATAATCGGTTTTTTAAGAGCCGCTGTAATATGCATCATACCAGTGTCAGGAGTAATCACAACTTTAGCCAAAGCCAAAATAGCTATAGAATCTAATAAACTGGTTTTTCCAACTAGATTGAAAACTGAGGTATTTATTGCGATGGCATCCGCCGTCTCTTTGTGCTCCTTTCCACCAATCAAAACTACGTTCTCTTGCAAATTACTTACAATGTCTTTCGCTAATTGAATTGGGATATCTTTTGTTTTATGTTTGGTCCCAACTACTAAGACTATAAAACTATCTGGAAGGTCTTGGTTTTTATATCCATTCTCTGGCAGGAAAATGTCTAAGCCTTTGCTATCTTTTTTCACTCCTAAAGCCAGCACAGTATTCATGTACCTATCGACGATGTGATTCCCTTTTAATCGATCAATCTTCATCGTAACAAGCAACCATCTATCCAAACTTCTTTTGTCAACAGTGTATGTTTTAGATTTGAGCACAGAAACTATTTTTTTTGAGCGTATATTTTTATGCAGATCAATGATATAATCAAAATCATGACTGACTAATTCTGCTGTGACCTCAGAAAGAGATTCATTAAATGTATGCACATGAAAAACATGTCGATTATGGGATACTAAATCTTTGTATAGCGCTTTAGTCAAAAAATGTACTTCTGCTCCCAGTTGCTCGTGCAGTCCTCTCATTACTGGAGTTGTCAGTACAATATCTCCGATAGAACTAAAGCGAATTACTAGAACTTTTACAGGTTTTATTTTACTCAAACTTAACGGATTCTTTGATTTACAAGCCTTACAGTTTGATGATCTTTCTAGTCACCTGATCTTTTTCTCCAATAATTTTTACAATATATGTCCCTGAGCTTAAGCCAGATAAATTTAAGCTATTCCTATCGGATGTCAATTGATCTATAATCAGAATCTTACCTGTCACATCTAATAACTGCACCTTTAGCTGTGTTTGCAATTTGCTTGCATTGATATTTAGTACGTCTTGCACTGGGACAGGATACATCGTCAGATTAAAGTCTCCTTCACCTAAATCCAAAACCTGTGACAATACTCTTTCTCCGTCACTAAACCATACAGGCCAGCGGGCATACAACTCGAGCATGTCTTCTGAACCATTTACGCCTGATATCTTATCTGTGCCCACATTTATAATTCCGATATCATAACCAACTAAAGATCCATTTTGAATAAATGGCACGTCGTAGACGACACTCCGATCATTCTTAGAATAATTCGGATAGCCTAAGCCCGTATTCTCTTTTATTAAGCTGACTTCTCCTGTTTCGCTATTCACTCCTAAGATGTTATTTTCTGACCCTTCAATATAGTCGAATGCTACTATACTAGGAGAATTTTTCGCGTAGGTAGGATTTCCAATATTAATATTCTCTGGCAGTGAAGAAAATAGTTTTTCAATATTTCCAAGAGCAAATGTTTCTGCAGCGCCATTCCAGACATTCAAAAATCCGATGTCCCAAAATTCAATACCCTCTCCAGATGCATCATTTATTGTACTCCTTGCATCATATAAAATGTACTGCCCCGAATAATCCCATTCTAGTGCATCTGCAAAATCGACTTCACCTGTTTCGATACCTTCTGTAAATGTGGGGTTATACAATTCAAATTCTTTCATCGCTCCTGTTGCTATGACCATTACAATAATCTTGTTGTTTAAAGCATCTGTAACGGCAGCGATTTTGTCTCCTTGCTTAGAGATTGCAGCGTTTCTCCACATAGGATTATCTTCCCAAACGATCGTAGGATTGTACGTGTCCTCATCCCAATCAATTTCAACACCTAACATCCTTTTGTCTGCACCTATATAGACGACTCTAGAGCCATCATCAGAAATACTTGGTCTACTAATATGATCAACTTCAATTAAAGGATCAGGCCCTATCATTTCTCCTAAGGCATCTCTCAAAAACATGCTATCTCTTCCTTCTGAACTATACCAAATTAAATCTTGTCCAGGGTTGTCATCCACATCTTCTACACCGCCTCCACCTTGCCCTACGGTAAGGCCAACTTGTATAAGGGCATTCACAACTTTTACTTGATCATCACCTCCATATAAATCTAATGTTGATGTCAGAACAGCATTTCTAAAATCAACAAAGTTGGAAGATTTTGTGAGATAGACTGTTAGCGCTCTGTAGAATATTTGCTCTGCCTTTTCTCTACCGAGCTGCATAGCAATTTTATAAAAGGCATGATTAGGAATACCACTATTAATATGGACTCCACCATTGTCTTGTGATCCTAAAAATTGCTCATTTACGTGCTTTGGCTGCCATCCGCGCCCAAAGTCATTCGCAGCTGCTCCATTGTGCGGATCTTCCATATCTCTTAGAGCACCTGAAGGGAAAGCTCCTGTTTTTACAACATCTTCTCCTATTGTCCAATCATCTCTGTCGATCATTGCTCCAAAAACATCTGCAAAAGATTCGTTTAAAGCACCACTTTCATCCTGATATCTGAGATTAGCTGTGTTCTGAACAACACCATGGCTCATTTCATGACCTGCAACATCTAGCCCTCTTCCAAGCGGAAAAAATGCACTATCACCATTGCCGTAAAAGATTGCAAAACCATTCCAGAATGCATTCCCCATAGATGCTCCGTCCTCACCAGATACATTTACGATAGAAACGATATTATCTCCTGCGCCACTTATCCCATTTCTTATATGTACATCTCTAAAATAATCATATGCTTCTCCTGCATTATATTGAGCAGAAACACCTTCAGGGCTTCCTCCCCAACTATTTGTGTTCGAGCTTAAGTGATCGATATTAAAATTATTATTTTGCGGTGCTGTATTATTTGCATCAATCGTCCAAATTGCACCGACTGGATCATCTGGCAAGTCAGATGAAAATGAATCAAACATATCGCGCGATCCATCCATCATATAAAATCTATTATTGAATTCGTAGGTATTAATTGTTCTATTTTGCCCGAGTAGATCCGCGGCATTTGCTGTGGCTGGTCCGTCTGGAGGAAGTTTTTCATGTGTATGGAATTTACAGAGGGCTGAAAAATTCTCTAAAAACTCTCCGTTATTCGCATCCACCACATACTCCATACGTTCCCCCAAATGTGGGTAGTAAACAATATGATATGCAGAAACAAAATCATCATCCTTTTGATAAAACACCTTGTCTATCTCCCACTGTTTAAAATTAACACCAAAATCTGCGTGCACTTCGTTTTCTGATAGGTGTTTATGTTGAAGATCTGTAGCCTCCACTAATGCCTTTGCATCTTTTTCTTGCAATGCAAATGCAGCATTTGGTATTTGTTTATTAATCTGAACGTAATCACCATTAAGTAAATAAAGCTCTCCTTTCTTCCTGTGTAGTACTATTTCTTTTCCTAGAACTGGTATTCCTTGAATATTTTGGGTCATCCGAATGTGCTCATCACCAAACTTGTCCACAAATACCCTATCCATGTCAAAAGAGGTAAACTGTAAATCACATTCCATTGCGTTTGATGCAAGCTCAATGTATGCCTGGAGTTCTTCCTGCACATTATTGAATGTTCTTTGCTTGGGCAATCGTGCTTTAATGTAGCTTGGTGTTCCCGCTTCGTTGAAATTAGTTATTCTTGGCGCGTCTAAGTTTGCTCTATTAAATTTAACCGAGTTTGGCTTATAGTTGGAAATCTCGGCTTTCGTCTTTGTCGTTCTTTTTTGAATTTGGACTTTAGAAAGTTCCGGTTCTTCAAAGCTTCTGCCTTTCTCAACGTTTTTGAATTGAGCAAAGCTTGACACTTGGAGTGTCACAAACAACAATATGCAGCTAATATTCTTCATTATTGGTTAACAGATTTTTTTTCTATAGCAGATTGTTTCTTTGCTACGTTAAGTAAATTTTTATAAAAGAGTTTTAGTGTCTCAGTTGCTGTTGAGCTATTAGTTCCCCAAACTAATTTTGTGGTCATATGATCATCATCCATTTCTAAAAAGTAATACCAATTTTCTGGTTCATTACATTTCATATTCATAAACCCCATCTTTTCTACAGTACTAAAATATTGATCTGCCTGAACCTTGTCAATGGCCATTAATTCTGAAAAGGTATTATCTCTTGGCGATTTCCTGAAAAGCTGGCCGTTCTCAAACAGTTTATACATCGTAACTGTCCCTGCAAACCCACCTCCTTCGCCAAATATTAAGGATTTATCAGGGTGATTTTCTAATGTATGTGATGGTTTAGAGGAGGAACATGACATCCATAAAAATGCCATAGTCAATAAAGGTAAATACTTCATAAAGCTAGATTGAAATGTAAGATACATTGGAAAAAGATAAATGAAAATAATTGTGTTAAATCCTATTATGGGAGTAATTCGCTGAAAATTGTCCTAAAAGCAACAATTTTGATGTAAAATATTAGAGATTTAACATAATCACAACAAAATAATAGCATCTAATGTAATAATTCTCTATATTTTTGGTTTAAATATTGTGTATTAACTAAGTAAATAATTTAAATAGATGAAAAATATATTGTTCTTATTCGTTTTTGTTTTTTCTGCAAGCATAGTTTCGGCTCAATCTTGTACTAAAGGAAAAGCAGTAGCAGGAAAATCTTGCGCTAAAACATGTGCCTCAAAGAAATCAGCTTCACTAACAAAAGTTGCTTCAGCTGTTATGACTGCTGATTTAGCTGCAGAGGCTGATGAAAACATTGAGAAAAGAGTGTGTTCTAAATCAGGAGCGACTTCTTTCTATGAGAAGTATACATGTGAAGAGACTGGAAAAATTTCACACAAAGAAGTTCAGTTTGATGACGAAGCACAAACGTTTGTTTCTGTAAAAACAGCAATGAAAGAAAGTATTCCTACTCCTTTGATTACACCTACAGCTAAGAAGAAAGCGTGTAGCGCAGCTTGTAAAGCTACTTGTGCTAAAGATTGCTGCAAAGGAAAAGCAGAAATGAAGGCAGAAGCGAAAGAAGGAAAAGTTATGTCTGCAGTAAAAACTGCGACTGCGAAAAAATGTTCTAAGACGTGTACAGCTAAAAAAGCTGTTAACCAGTAAGAAGCACATTTGAAAAAACATCAAGAGCTACAACAAAGTTGTGGCTCTTTTTTTTTGTAATAATTTCTTGTAATACTTTGTTATAATGCTTATGATATGGCAACAAGTTTAGAAAATAGTATCACTAAACTCAATAAACTCTTAAGAATAGAGCTCATTGTATTTGCGGTCATTGGAGCATTGGCAGGTCTGGGATTTGCTTTTTTTGATAGTCCTATGTTTAAAGGTGTTTGTCTGAGTATCTTTCCTTTGATGCTCTACGGTATTTTTAAAGAGTATACGTTTCATCACGGCTTACAAGAAGAGCTTGAACGAGAAAGTGTACCTACTATATTGAACAACATTAAAACTGATTATATCCGGGAGGTTAAATATTTTGACACCATGACAATATTCTTTGTCATAGGAATGGTGCTCGCATTATGGGGAGCAGGTGCAGACATGCCTTTTATTTGTGGAACAGGTATAGGTATTGTTTTATTTGCAGGCTTACTTATGGTAGCTCATGTTATAACCAATTACATTTTAGAAATCTTACACCACGAAATAAGTAGGGAGAATCGGCCGTAGGTAGATGAAGAATTAATAAGGAATAATTAATACTGGTACGACTGTACTTAAGATATTGATGGTTCCAAACCCTTGTATCCCTCCGAAACTATAAATCGGATAGGCTTTTTATTGAAATCTAGCGTCTGTAATCTAACGTCTATTCTCTCTAAAATTCTCCGTATATACTTTTCACAAATAATCCATTGATAAATTCATCTGGATCAATTTGGCTTTGGAATACGACCCCTTTATGGTTTCCTGAGAGCAACATTCTCGCCGCTTCACACAGAGGAGCAGCCGTAGTGGTTTGTATCGCTCTTAATTTCTTTGATCCTACTTTGGTTGGGTAAATCTTGTAAGACTTTTCTTTAGATCGCAACACGCCTTTGTGGTCCTTTCCGATGACGTTTGCGTATATTATAACAACATCGTCTTCGACAGATGGAATAGTGCTTAGCATCGTTTTTTCAAGATGTTGAATTTTATCTTGTCCTTCTGGTGTTTGGTCAATGATATCCTTAGACCATTGATAATGTCCAGGAAATCTAATCGTTTGATAGTCCAAATCCCTCACTCTCCCTGCCAATGCATCAGGAAGATCTGCAGCTCCACCTGAAGTAAAGTTTTCTTCATAGTGTTCCCCGTCAATGATAATAGCTCTGGTATCGGATAGAGATGGTACAGTTGTTATTTTATAGTCACGCACTGCAATTGCGTCTTTTACATATTCTGTGGCAACTCCAATAGGGCTCCATGTGAAAGCATAGAAATAAGGAGAAATCGCATTTTCTGAAAGTGCTCCTACTTTCATCTTTATTTTATCCACTTTATCTACTTTATATTCCGAACAGAAGCTATTAAAAAGTTTCATTGCCAGAACATTGATAAAGCCAGGTGCAAGTCCTGTTTGTAGAATAAATCCTGTATCCGCATCTTTAGCAATCTCTGTGACTTGATTTGTTTCATTTACATACTCCGTCAGGTTTGCATAATGCAGGCCATAGTCCTTTGCTAGTTGTGCTATTCTAGGCGCTTGGCTTCCAGGTAAGCAATCAAGGATAATGTCTCCTTTTTTAAGGATTTCAATTATATCATCCGTTATCCCCTCTTCTGGAAGTAAAAAAGGATGGCAAATGTCAGATGAAGAGCATCCTTCATGTACAAAATCCACAGAGGACTGAGATGCTTCTAGGTATCTATCACCAAAGTATATATTGCAATCAAACTCCGTATTGTCAGCGAGAATAAGCCCAGCTGCTCTACCGATTCCCCCACTCCCCGCTATAATAATATTTGATTTCATGTCATTTTGTTTGTAATTGACGCGAATTTAGACAAAGCAAGTAACTAAATCAATGATATACCTCATAATTAAATATTATCATATTACATAATTTTATAATACATAAAATACTCTAAATCAACTTAAAAAACATGATGAAAAGTTTTAATATGACTTTAGTTTTAATACATTTGCTAACTAGCATTAGTGAAATCTAAGAGAAAACCGATTTATGGCTACTAAGAAAACCAAGAAGTCTTCTAAAAAGAAGAAAGGCTTCAATATGAAGCTTAATGACGAAAGGATTCCCAAAATCCTTTCAATATTAAGCCTTTTGTTCGCCCTGTATTTGGCGATTGCATTTATATCGTACTTTTTTACGTGGAAAACGGACCAAGACAAGGTTTTACAGTTTTCTACTGCGTTGTTGGTAGAAAATGAAATTTCTGTTCAAAACTGGCTAGGAAAACTAGGTGCTATCATTTCAAACGCTTTTTTTTACTGGGGTTTTGGACTTCCGTCTTTTGGATTCATATTGATACTTATACGCGCATCTTATGATCTCATCCAGAAAAATAGCATTCATGATTTTTTCCACTTTGCAAAGCATGTCTTTTTAAGTATTGCCTTGATATCTGTAATTCTAGAATTCTTCATGTACAATTCCTCTTTTAGCTGGGGAGGCGCATTTGGAGAAAGCACAAATATGTGGCTGACGAGTTTATTAGGTCGTATCGGTTTAATCCTTCTGATATTTTTTACGATGGTGAGTATATTTATGTGGATAGTAAATCCACAGCTCAATTTGCCTACGCCGGCATTTATTGGAAACATGGCACCTGACTTAAGCAAATTTAAATGGACAGGAAGAACAGAAGAACCATCAAATAACTCAGCTGCAACTGCTGGCTTGAGACCAAAATCAAATGAAACAAATGAGGCCATCCCAAAAACAGATAATACTGGAGAGCCAAAATTGGGTAAAGGTTTAGACTTGAGTTTGCCTAATATATTTTCTCGTAAGAAGAAGAGTAAAACTGAAACGGGAGTGGCAGATTCTGTAGAGTCTACGCCATTGACAAATACTCCTCAGTCTAATGCCTCGACAAACAAACCGATAGCGACGAAAGCGCCAATAGACAGGATAGAGGAAACGAAACCATTTGATTTGAGTTCGACTCCAAAACCTAAGGCTAACGTACAAACAAGTGGTACTTCGAAATTAGCTTTAGAAGACATCACAGCAACACCTGAAGCAACTCCAGTCAGTCCACTAAGTATTCAGGAAGAGAACAAAAACAATCTTGAACCATTTGACCCGAAGCTTAAGTTATCAAAATATAAATTTCCGGATTTAGAGCTATTGGAGAGCTATGACGATCAAAAGTTTGAGGTTGACAGATCTGAGTTAGAGACAAATAAAGACCAGATTATCACTACGTTGCTTAACTACAAAATCGAGATCACAAAGATCCGCGCGACAATAGGACCAACCGTTACTTTATATGAAATAGTCCCAGCACCAGGTGTGAAAATTTCTAAGATCAAAAACTTGGAAGATGACATCGCATTGAGTTTGGCAGCATTAGGTATACGTATTATAGCACCTATTCCAGGTAAAGGAACTATTGGTATCGAAGTCCCAAATAAGAAGAAGCAAATTGTTTCTCTTAAAGAAGTAATAAAGAGTGAAAAATTTACCAAAGCGAAAATGGACTTACCCATCGCTCTTGGTAAAACAATTTCTAACGAAGTATTTGTAGCTGACTTAGCTAAGATGCCTCACTTGCTAATAGCAGGAGCAACTGGACAAGGAAAGTCGGTAGGTATCAACACAATTCTGATGTCATTGCTTTACAAAAAGCATCCATCTCAAGTGAAATTAGTATTGATAGATCCTAAGAAGGTGGAGTTATTTCCATATGCCAGCTTACACAAGCATTTCTTAGCGTTCTTACCTGACCAAGATGAACCCATAATAACAGATACATCCAAAGCGATTAATACGATTAATTCTTTGTGTATTGAGATGGATGAGCGATATGATTTATTGAAGAAAGCACGCGCTAGAAATATAAAAGAGTACAATCAAAAATTTGTTGCTAGAAATCTGAACCCAAATAATGGTCATAAATTTATGCCATTTATTGTCTTGGTTATTGATGAATTTGCAGATTTGATTATGACAGCGGGTAAAGAAGTAGAATTACCAGTTGCACGTTTAGCACAGTTGGCTAGAGCAGTAGGAATCCACTTAATTGTCGCTACACAGAGACCATCTGTAAATATTATTACAGGTACGATCAAGGCAAACTTTCCAGCGCGTTTAGCATTTAAGGTAACCTCGAAAATAGATTCAAGAACTATACTTGATGCAGGAGGCGCGGATCAACTTATAGGTAGAGGAGATATGCTTCTCTCTGTGGGTAGTAATATCGTACGTCTGCAATGTGCATTTGTAGATACACCAGAGGTAGAGGCTGTAATTGATAAAATTGCGGAGCAGCAAGGGTTTGCAGAACCTTTCTATCTACCAGAGGTAAAGGGAGAAGATGAATTAAGTATGGATGGAACGAGTATAAAAATGTCCGATTTAGATGAAAATTTTATGGACGCAGCAAGACTTGTAGTTGTCAACCAACATGGATCAACATCTATGATCCAAAGAAAGTGCCAGCTAGGCTATAACCGTGCTGGTAGAATCATGGATCAGATGGAAGCACTACATATCGTGGGCCCTTCCCAGGGAAGTAAACCAAGAGAGGTTTATATTTTTAATGAACAGGAATTACTTAACCATATGGAAGCCTTAAAAAATAGGTAACCTAATTCTCTAAGCATTCTCTAATGGCTTAACTAGTTTTAGTTAAGCCATTTTTTATTTGATTTGCATAGAGGACTTTTCCTTGTACCTAGCATTATGACCATGAATTCCTTGTAGGCCTCCCGTGTGGATAATCATAATTCTAGATCCTGGATTAATTCGATTTTGACCAAGCAAGCTATGCAGGCCGTAGACCATCTTTGCATTATAGATAGGGTCGAGCAGTATTCCTGTTTCTTCTTTATAGGTATTAATAAACGTAACTAAGTTTTCATTTACTTTTGCGTAACCTCCAAAATGGAAATCTGTATTTAATTCCCAATTTGTATTTTCTTCTGCTACTATTTCATCCTTCAAAAATTCTCCCTTTAGACTACTAAAAACGATCAGTTTAGAAGCATGAGGTATAGACCGTAGCAATCCTTTAGCAGTGCTTGCCGTACCGGCAGATACTGTTATATAATCTGCCTCAAAGTTACCGGTTGTGATTTCGTCTCCTAACTCTTTAATACCCTCCATGGCTAGATCATTGTTTCCTCCCTCGGGAATAAGCAAATAATCAGGATATTTCTTTTGCAACGCTTTCAAATATGAAACTTGGTTCTTTTGTCTATATATATCGTGCGTTACCAATTCAATTTTCATACCGACTGACCTTGCTGAAGCTAACGTATGGTTATCCCTATCCACATAGGTTCCTCTAATAATTCCGATGCAAGGAAGCCGAAATGCATTTGCGGTATGTGCAGTTGCATAGATATGATTAGAAAAAGCTCCTCCAAAAGTGAGAATACCTTTCTTCTCTCTAATTGCTTTGTCAATATTGAATTTTAATTTACGCCATTTGTTTCCTGAGATGTGGGGATGTATGAGGTCTTCTCTCTTTATGCATACCGACACTTCCTTCTCCCTGTATAGGGGGAGTGATACTGGTTCAATTGGACTGGGTAATTGTAATGTGAGTTCAGAGTTCAAAGCGCAAGTTTAAGTGCACAAAATAAAACAATGCGCCTAGCTTTCTTTATTATTGATATGGATTAAAAAAGTAGTGCCTTTGCCTATTTGGGAGTCAATGTGCACATTCCCTTTTAAGTAGTTTACACGGCTTTTGATATTTTCTAAGCCCATCCCTACTCTTTGGAGGTTTTCGGGATCAAATCCCACCCCATCGTCTTCGAATAAAATCACTAATTCCTCTTCTTGTTTGCTGAGCTGAACTAATATTTCTTTCGCTTTGGAATGCTTTACTGCGTTATTCAAAAGTTCTTGAATAATCCTGTAAATAGAAAGCGCTTTCATATTATCGATCTTATCTGGAAAGTCAAAATACTGAAATGTTACTTCGGGATAATGTTTACCGTCCACACGATTAAAAAGATCTTTTAATGAAGCGATCAAGCCGAGGTCTTTCATAGCGCCGGGCTGTAGATTTCTAGAAATCGTGCGCACCTCTTCCACAGCTGCATCAATTAGTTTATTTGCAGTTTGATACTCTTTGACCTTTCCTAGCGTCTTAACTTTTGACTGTACACTATCAAATTGTAGTTTTATCGTTGACAGTAGGCCTCCAAGACTATCGTGGAGATCTTTGGCTATCCGTTCTCGTTCCACTTCTTGTCCCTCTATCATACTCTGCATACTACTGATCTTAAGATTATCTTCCAACTCTCGAATCTTCTGATCACTAATCTGATTTTCTTGCTGATTGATAATGCGAGATGCTTTGATACGCTGTGTATAGAAGCTGATGATATAATATATCGCTAGGCTTAATAATCCCAATCCAATGGTCAACAATGTCACCGTTCGCTTTTGGGCTTGTGTTCTCTCAATTGCTGCTTGATTGGACTTTTCTAGATTTTGTATTTCGCGTTCTTTAGCTTCTGTCTGGTATTGAATCACGATCTTACTTCCTTCAATAAATCGTTCATGATTCATGATACTATCTTTCAATCCCTCATATCTTCTTGCAAAGAGATATGCTTTTTTATAATCCCCAA